>OBLQ010000163.1_pt1 | contig 23484 bp, 21 predicted proteins | sample 1519881 | NCBI WGS metagenome assembly OBLQ01 (sample SAMN01911456, study PRJEB22533) | soil metagenome | biome: Soil | place: Malaysia | collected 2012-04-30 | depth DG_metagenome m | reverse complement strand
GTGCCCGGCTGCACCACCTCGCGCGGCCCCTTCGGGCCGTCCGGCGTGATGCCGAGCGCCCTGCCCTGCCTTGCCAGCTTGATCATCTCCAAGAGAGCCCTTGCTCCGCCACGGGTGGATGAACCGCGGCTCGATTCGATCCCCATCAGCTGCACGGCATCGGCGATGTAGGCACCGTCGCGATGCTCGGAGATCAGCATCGAGCCGTTCCAGCCCTTGTAGGCGTATGGCATCATCAGGATGCGGGCATGCCAGAAACTGAGGATGTAGGGAGCATCACCCGGCTTGTAGCGCTCGCCGACGAATTCCCAGCGAATGGTCACCGCGAGAAACTTGTGAATCAGATAGATGAGTCGAGGGATTAACCAGTCCATTCACTTACCGTCCAAAGCTCATGGACCTAATTTATCGCGATGGCTGTATCGGGTGAATCACTTTTTAGGCTGAACGCGGAGATGATACGAAGTAGCTGTCGGCTTTGGCCTGTGTTTCGTCCATTACCGCCTGAAAGCGGGCAAGCGTCTTTTCATCCGTATCTTCGATGGTAATGGGATCGCTGAGGACAAAGACCCCCCTGGTAAAAGGCTTGGGGATGTAAAAACGATCCCACGAACCGGCGCGCCAGTAGTGCCGGGTCGCATAACAGGCGGAACGGAACGGCAGCCCGCTCTTCTTTGCCATCTGCACGACACCCATTTTCATCTCTTCGGCCGGCCCCTTCGGTCCGTCCGGCGTGACGGCCACCGGGAATCCCGACCGGGCTATCCGGATCAGTGCCAGCAGCGCCCGCGAACCTCCGCGGGTGGAAGAGCCGCGGGTGGAACCAAAACCCATCAATTTGGCGGCATCGGCAATATAGCTGCCGTCCTGGTGTTCCGAAATAAGGAGCGATCCGTTCCAGCCCGGAAAGGCATACGGGAGCATCAGAATCCTTGCATGCCAGTAACCGAGAACAAATGGCGGCATCGCACTGTCATAGCGATCCCCGACATACTCCCAGCGGATGGTCTTGCAGAGAAAGCGATAGATAAGATAGATCAGCCTGGGGACCAGGCGACCGATGAATTGCTGTTTCAATCAAGCTCCTGCGATTCGAACTGCATGCGGTAAAGCTCGGCATAGAGGCCGCCCTGGGCGAGCAACTCCTCGTGGCGGCCGCTCTGGGCGATGCCGCCCTGATCGAGCACGACGATGCGATCGGCATGGCGGATGGTGGAGAGGCGGTGGGCGATGACGATCACCGTGCGCCCTTCCATCAGCCGGTCGATCGCCTGCTGCACCAGCCGCTCCGACTCGGTATCGAGGCTGCTCGTCGCCTCGTCGAGGATCAGGATCGGTGCGTCCTTCAAGAGCGCCCGGGCCAGCGACAGCCGCTGGCGCTGGCCGCCGGAGAGGATGACGCCGCGCTCGCCGACCAGTGTCTCGTAACCCTGCGGCAGCTTGCTGATGAAATCGTGCGCATTGGCGGCGCGTGCCACCTCCTCGACGCGCGCCTGGTCGATACCCTCAAGACCATAGGCGATGTTGCTGAGCACCGTATCGTTGAACAGCACGACCTCCTGCGTGACCAGGGCGATCTGGCGACGCAACGATGCCTGCGTCAGCTCGCGCAGGTCGACGCCGTCGATCAGCACGCGGCCCCCGCTCGGATCCATGAAGCGCGGCACCAGATTGGCCAGCGTCGTCTTGCCGGCACCACTGCGGCCGACCAGCGCCACCACCTCGCCCGCCTTCACGGTGAGATCGATGCTGTGCAGGACGGGCCTGGTGGTGCCGGGATACTGCAGGCTCACCTGCTCGAAACGGATCGAATCGCCAAATCGCTTCAGTTCGCCGGCCTCGGGGGCGTCCTCGATGGCCACGGGCTCGTCCAGCACCTCGAAGATGCGCTCGGCTGCCGCCATGCCCTGCTGGATCTCGTTGTTGGCGCGGCTGAGCCTCTTCACCGGCTCGTAAAGCATCAGCAGTGCGGCCAGGAAGGAGATCAGCGTGCCGGGCGTGGTCTCGCCCGATGCCACGCGCAGGCCGCCGTAGAGCAGCACGCCGGCGATACCGAAACCGGCCAGCAGCTCCATGATCGGGAAGGAGAGCGCATGCACGCGGAAGGCGCGCATCTGGTGCAACAGGAAATCGGCGGTGAAGTTCCGGAAACGGCCCTGTTCGTAGCCCTCCATGCCGAAGGCCTTGACCACGCGCATACCGCCCACCGTCTCCTCGAGCAGGCTGGTCAGTTCGCCCATGGCGACCTGGCCGTCCAGCGTGGCGCGCCGCATCTTGCGGCCGAAACGGGCGATCGGCCAGACCACCGCCGGTAGCACCAGGATGGCGATCAGCGCCAGCAGCCAGTCCTGCACCAGAACGACGCCGAGCAGGAAGACGATAGAGATCAGGTCGCGCATCAGCGAGGTCACCGAGGTGCTGACCGCCGCCTGCACCAGGGTTACGTCGTAGCTGATGCGGGCCAGCAGCTCGCCGGTCTTGCGGTGCGCGAAGAAGGCCAGCGACTGCATGGTCAGCCGCTGGTAAAGCGCGTTGCGCATATCGTAGATGACCCGCTGGCCGATATAGCCCATCAGGTACGCCTGGCCGTAATAGGCGATGCCCTTGATCACGTAGAGGCCGATCACCAGTGCCGGGATCAGGTAGATATAGTGCGGATTCTTGCCGCTCAGCGCCTCGTCGAGCGCCGGCTTCAGCGCCCAGGCGAGCGCCGCCGTACAGCCGGCCAGCACCACCATGCAGAGCATGGCGACGGAGAGCCTGCCCTTGTAGGGGGTGAGGAAGCCGAGCAGGCGCCTGTATAGTCGGGTCGTCGTCAAGGGAATAACTTAGGAGTCGGACTTGAACGGCGGTCGCACGTCGCGCCGATCCAGGTACGACGTGGTCATGGAACGGGAGGCCTGCTGCCCCGTCTTCAGGCGCCCCATCTGCTCGAAGAACTGCTCGCTGGCGGCGAACAGGGCGTTGGCCAGCTCCTGCTGGTGGTCGCTTTCGCGCAGTTTCCGTTCGCGCCGCGGGTTCGAGATGTAGTCCAGCTCGACCAGGACGCTCGGAATCTCCAGCGCCCCCAGCACCACGAAGCGGGCCCGCTTGGGATCGTCATACTTCAGCGGCGAGGCATGCCGCATCTGCTTGAGAATGGTTTCGGCGAGGATCTGCGAGGAGTTCAGGCTGTCGCGCCGGAACATGTCGCCGAGGATCTGGTTGACCATCGGGTCGTCCACCTGGTCCATCGACACGCCGCCCACCTCGTCGGCTGCGTTTTCCTTCGCCGCCAGGGCCGCGGCCGCCTTGTCGGGCGTCGCACCGCGCTCGGAAAGCGTATAGACGCTCGCCCCCTCGACACGGTGGTTCCGGACCGAATCGGCATGGATGCTGATCATCATGTCCGCCTTCGCCTGCCGGGCCAGCTGCACGCGGCGGCCCAGCGGCACGAAATAGTCGCCGTCGCGGGTCAGCACCGCACGCATGCCCGGCTGTTTGTTGATCAATGCGGCCAGTTTCCTGGCCACGGCCAGCGTCACATCCTTTTCCTGCAGGCCGTGCGGCCCGATCGCGCCAGGATCCTCGCCGCCATGGCCGGCATCGACGGCGATGACCAGCCCTTTCTTGCTTTGCTGCAGATCACCGGCCCTGACCGCCGCATTCTGCTCGGCCTCCGGCCGCATCAGGTCGACGACCAGCCGGTACGGCTTGCCCTGCATCGGCTTGAGCAGGAAGGTGCGCGGCTGCACGTTCTCCTTCACATCGATCACCAGACGCAGGATACCGGGCTCGGGCTTGCCGTGCCGGACAGCCGCAACGACGGGATCGGGCAACGACAGCTTCGCGGATCGGGCAACGGCAGCTTCGCGAGATCCGCCTGCATCTCCGTATCATTCATGTCCAGCACGATCCGCTCGGGCGAATGCAGGCGGAACAGGCGGTAATCAATCGAACGGTTGAGATCGAAGACCAGCCGCGTGTTGTCCGGCGCCGTCCACAGGCGGGCATCGCGAACCACGCCGCCACCGGCGTTCGCCAGGCCGGAGAACAGCGTGGCGGCCAGCATGCCGGCCACAGCCAGACGACCTGTCAGAGCATCCAATCTCATAGCCGAAATACTCACAGGCTGCTGCCGCTTTGCAAGGTTCGATCCGAGCCCGCGTCGCGCTGGTGCAACAGCGCCGCCAGCAACAGGCCCAGAATGATCATCAGCGGCTCCATGATACGCACGATAATGAAGGTGTTGGCGCCGATGGCATGCACCAGCAGTCCGGCATAGCCGCACAGCGTGCCGAGCGCCGCCCCTTTCAGCAGCGGATCGTCGATCTCGTTGTAGCATTGCCGCAGCAGCACCCAGATGCGCCTGAGCAGCCAGAGGAACAGCAGCAGCCCGATCATGCCGCTCTCCAGCAGCACGCGCGGATACTGGGCATCGAGGAACGGGCCGCCGGTCACCCCGACCCCCAGCAGGGGATGCTGGGGAAAATATTTACCCAGCACGTTTTCCCAGGCACGCAACCGCTCGCTGGTCGAGGTATCGATACGCAACTGGCCGACCTTGATCTGTCCCGCTTCCTGATGCTGCGTGAAGGTATAGCTGATGCGCTCGACAACGTTCTGCGGCAGCACGAAGGGCATGAGCGCACCGCCTACCAGCGTCATGACGATCAGCAGCCGGCGCTGATGCGAGTAAAGCAGGAACGTCAGGTAGGCGACCAGCAGGGCGAGGTAGGAGCTGCGCGACTCGGTGAAGGCCAGCGGCACCAGAATGATGCCCATCAGGCCGAACAGCCAGTAACGTGGGATCTTCTCCCGGTAATAGATGAAGATGCCGAGGACGATGGAGAACATCAGCACCAGATAACCGCCGAAGGTGTTGGGCTCGCCCTCCGCTCCCTCGAACGGTGCCGACACGCGCTCGCCGCTCGGAATCTGCGCGATACCCAGCAGGCTGGCGACGGCACAGGTGACCAGCAGCATGATCAGGTAGCGGCGGATCTCGGCGGGGCTCTGGATATGGTTGGCGATCATGTAGAAGAGCACGAAATACTCGAGGTATTTCAGCACGAAGAAGAAGCCGTACATGCCGACGCGCCCGACATAGAAGCCGGCGAGTGTCGTGAACGCCGCCACCAGCCAGTAGAGGGCGATCGGCTGGTTCAGAGGCGTGCGGCGGATACTGCCGAGCTCCTTGTAATAGGCCATGCGGAACAGCCAGGTCAGACAGATGATACCCAGCAGGATATCGTCCAGACGCAGCGTGACACCGCGGGAGGCGGTGACGCTCACCTTGCCGGCAACCAGCGCCGCCTCGCTGGTGACACCGCCGAGCACGATCTCCGGCGACAACAGGGTCGACAGGATCAGCAGGTAGAGCGTCAGCTCGACACTGGTGAAGGCGACGGTGACCACCATCAGGCCGCCGACCAGCAGCAGCGGCAACCGGGTACCGGTCGGTGCGACCGTGTAGAAGGCGACGAGCAGCAGGGAAACCAGCAGCAGCGTCAGCATCACTGCCGGCGGAAACGGTACGCGGATGCTGTTCAGGTTCAGTGCGGCTCCTTCCCGGGCTGGCGGGATGTATCGAGAGGCGTATAGGCCTTGTTGTACGGGTCGTTGAACTGGCTGGAACAGGCGCGCGCCAGACCCAGCATCAGGGCCAGCATGAACAGCACCGCCACCGTCCCGACAATCCGGCGCCGGCGCCGGCGCCGGCTCAGCAGCTGGTCAAGATCATGCTGCATTGCCGCCGCCGCGACGCCGCCTCCCGGTGATCCTGCGATAGACATGCCGCCATTGATGGCCGGCCTTGCCCAGCAACCGCTCGAACCAGTCGCCGCGCTCCGTGCTGTGTTCGCCGTAGGAGTAGGCGTAATAGCGATCCATCTTGTAGGTCGCGTAATCCGGCGACACGTCACCGCGCACGCCGTTGAGCACGACACCGACCACATGGCCGCCCACGCTCTCGATCGTCGACTTCACGCGTTTCAGCGCACCCCGCACCACGGCGCCGATGTGATAGACGAGCAGCACGCCGTCGGCACTCGCGGCCAGCACCGTCGCATCGGTGGCATGCAGCATCGGCGGCATGTCGATGACCACCAGATCGTATTCCTGTCTCACCTCGGCGAGCAGCGTTTTCATCTGCGGCGTCGACAAGAGGTCGGGAGGATTCGCACTGACCGTGCCGCAGGTCAGGATATCCAGCTGGTCGAGCCCCGGTGTCATCAGCGCCTGATCCACACCCATGTTGCCGAGCATGACATCCGAGAATCGCTTCACGGCATGCTGCCAGCTCTCCTGGCCCAGCAGGCATTCGCACAGCCCGGGATCGCGTTCGAGGCCGAAGGTATGGTGCAGCATGGGCTTGCGCATATCCGCATCGATCAGCAGCACCCGCGCCCCCTGCTGGGCGACGACGACGGCCAGATTGGCGGCGATCGTGCTCTTGCCCTCCTTCACCGTCGAACTGGTCACGATCAGGACCCGGCGCTCGGCCGCCTGCGAGAACATCAGGTTGGTGCGCAGGCTGCGATAGGCTTCGGCAATCGTCGACGGCGGCGAGAAATGGGTTACCAGGCGGATCTGCCGTTCCAGCTGGTGCCCGCTGACTGCCAGCCCCTCGACACCCGAGAACAGGTGGATCGCCTCCTCGTGCGACAAATGCGGCACGAATCCGACCACCGGCACTTCGAGGAAGTTCTCCACCTCCTCGATGGTCCCGACGGAGGTGTCGATCGACTCCAGGATCAGGGCGATGATCAACCCCAGCACCAGGCCCAGGATCAGGCCGGCAATCGCCGTCTGACCGGTGCGCACCGGATTGATCCGCGCGTTGGACAGCAGCGCCGGCCGTACCAGCGTCACATCCTGTTCCTTCTCGGCTTCGCGGATCAGGACCTCCTGGTGCTTCTTCTCCAGCAGGTCGTACAGATCCTCGTTCAGGCGCACCGAGCGCTCCAGCCGCTGCAACTGCAGCGCCTCCTCGGGCAGGCCCTGATAGCGGCGCATGTTCTCTTCGATCGCCTGCTGGGTGCTCTGCAGCCGCTGCTGGGAGAGCTGCACCTGCTTCTGCAGTTCGTCGACCATGCTGACCAGGATGTCGTTCGCCTGGTCCCGCAGCTCCAGCATCTCCGGGTGCTGGTCGGTGAAGTTGGTCGAAAGCTCCGTGCGCTTGAGCGCCAGTTCCACGAGCCGCTTGTTCAACTGGTCGAAATAGGCGCTGACCTGGCCGGAAACCGAAACCGCCTGGTAGTCCCAGCCGCCATGTGTGACCCGCTCTTTCAGCTGACCGAGCGTGAAACGGAGATCGTTGAGGCGGGCGACTTCCTGGCGGTATTCCTGCTCGAGGTCGGCGCCGACCTTGGCCATGACGTCCGAATCCTTGCCGACCATCACCATGTTGTGGCTGCTGCGGTATTCGCGCACGGCCTCCTCGGCCTTGTTCAGGCGATCGCCGACCACCACGATCTGGTCCTCGATGAACTTCTTCGCCTCGAACACGCGCTTGTTCTTTTCCTGGATATTGAACGCCTGGAACTCGTCGGCCACCGCCTGGGCGAGATCGCGGGCGAATTCCGGGCTCGAGCTAACCGCCGAGATCGTGATGATGCCGGAATCGCCTTCCTGCTCGGCCTCGACCGAATCGCGCAGACTCAGCACCTGATCCATGTATTCGTCGTTGGCGCGAATCTCCGCCGACGTCAGCCCCTTCGGGATCAGGCCGAGCCGTTTCGATACCCGCTCCATCATCGGGTAGGAGCGGACGAGCGCCAGATTGGTGCTCATTGTGTTCGTCTGGGTGAAGCCCTCGCCGCGCAGCAGGGCATCGGCAAGATTGCTGCTTTGCTCGATCTTCACCTGCGCCGACGAGCTGTAAAGCGGCGGCGGCTGCTTCACCCAGGTGAACAGCCAGCTGAACACGCACATCAGCAAGGCGGACATCATGATCCACCAGCGACGGCGCAGCAGGATCTGCCAGTACTCCTCAAGATTGAGCTCGTAGCCGGTTTGTGACTGGGCGGCGGCCATTACTTCAGGTTCCTCTGGATCTGGCGGATCAGCAGGATCTGCTGGTAGGTATTGATCGGCTGCGACAGCATGTTGATGGTCGGCATGATGTCCTGCACCACCTTGTTCCAGTTGGCGATCGGGCTGGCCGGAATGATCACGATATCTTTGTCCTGCAGGGCAAGATTCTGGGTCAGGTCGCCCTGCTCGATCAGCTTGTCGAACGAGATCGCCAGGATTTCCGGCTTGTCGCGATCGGCGCGAATGATGCGGATATCGCTGTAGTACGGATGGTCGCCAAAACCGCCGCTCTGCGATACCGCATCGAGGAAGTTCAGATCGCCGTTGAACTCCACGATGCCGGGCTTCTTCACCTCACCCAGTACGTAGACGCGACGTTTCGACTGCGCCAGCGACGGAATGAAGATGGTATCGCCTTCATCGAGGATGGCGTTCTGGGTGATGTCCGCCTGCTTGATGGCACGATCGAGATTCAGGATGATCGTCTTGCCGCCACGGATGATCTGCACCTTGGTCAGGTCCGCATCCTTGGTCGGACCGCCAGCGCGGGAAATGAAATCGACCAGCGTCTCCTTACCCTGCAGGAAATAGCTGCCCGGACCGGTCGGCTGGCGCAGCAGGCTCTGCACCTCGCCGAACAGGGTGACCGATTTGCTCTGGTGCTTGAGCACCATCACGTCGACACGCGGATGGCGCTCGTATTTCGACAACAGCTCGGTGATGTGCTGGTCGATCTCGGTCGAGGTCAGACCGGAGACCTTCAGCGCCTCCTGGTAAGGCAGCGACACCGTGCCGTCGATCTGCACGATGACCTTGTGCTCCACGCTCTTGCTGCCCTGCCAGAAGGTCAGCGAGAGCTCGTCGCCCGGACCCACCTTGTAATCCGGGATACCGTTGATGGTCTTGAAGACGGCATTTTCATCGACATGGTAGAGATCGTGGATGCCGCCGGTGCCGACTTCCGCATCCAGACGCACAGCTGCTGGCCGGAAAGCCCTGACCAGTACACGGCGGTTCTGCTGCAACGCTTCCGGGGCCATGCCGGGCGGCAACGGATGCTGCGCACCGAGCGCCAAAATCTCGATATCGGCCGCATCGACCCCGTTCTCCCTGAGCAGGGCCGCCACCGATTCGCTGCGCGCCCGTGACAGAGCCTCGTTGTTCGGGAACAGGTCCGAATGGATCGGCCGCAGGTCGGCACGCCCTTCGACGGTGAATTGCAGCTTGCCCGACTCTTTGCCGAGCGCATGCATCCAGGCGAGCAAACGGTCGCGTTCGTCATTACCGATCTGGGCCGTGGCCGACTCGAAATAGAGGGTCAACTGCTCGCCCAGCGGCTCGCCACGCAATACCTGCACGTCTGTCGGCGGTGCCATTTCCCCCGACCAGACCTCGGCGCCGCCGTTGTCGCGGACGGCCGCAACGGCCAGCGTCCCCTTCCCGAACACGTCACCCAGATCCACATCCGCATATTCGCCGTAATCGGGCAACAAACCGGCGGCAGACGCAAACTTGCCGCCCTGCCAGTGCCAGACGCCCATGCCGCGGCCATCGCCCGAGGCAGCCACCAGCTCGCGCTTGCCATCGCCATCCAGATCACCGACCCGCACGGACAGCCATGTGCCCGCATCGGTCACGATCGACCGGTGCCAGCCGGACGCCCCTCCCTTCCAGAGGTGGATGCCCATCCGGTAAAGGCCCGTCACGATATCGAGGTGGCCATCGCCATCCACATCGGCCACGGTCAGGGACTCGACATCGCCGTTTTCCGGCAACACCTGGCGTTTCCAGCGCCCGCTGCCGTCGCCGCTCCAGATTTCGACACCGCCCACCTCGACCATGTCGCCGCCGACCTTGGCGGCGCCGAGACCGCCGCGGCGGGAGGCCACGATATCGGCATGGCCGTCGCCATTCACATCGGCAACCGCCACATCGGTGAAATAGCCATTGACGATCGGCCCGTTGTCCGCGCGCCAGCCACCCCGCCCGTCGTTCAGCCAGACGAAGATGCCGCCATCCCTCTCCGAAGAGGCGCGGGTGGCGATCAGATCCGGCCAGCCGTCCTCGTTGACATCCGCAAAACAGATGCCGCGGTACTGGTCGCTTACGGCCGGCGCTCCGTACAGTTTCCAGCTGCCGTCAGCCAGATAAGTCCAGATCTGGATACCCTTCTGGTCGCCATCGCCGACGATGCCGATCTCGTTATTGCCGTCGCCATTGATGTCCGCCACGGCGAACGCCCGCGGCTGCATGGTTGTCGGGGGGCCTTCCTGGAATCGCCAGTGCCCCTTGCCATCGCCAAGCTCCACCTGAAAACCTGCGGCCGTTCCCCAGCCGCCTACCAGCAGATCGAGATGACCGTCCTGGTTGATATCGGTCAGACGAACGGCGCGCGACGGCCCGATCCGCTGCGGTCCGTTGTTATGCATGGAATAGACAGGAATCGCGCGGTGACTATCGCCCAGCACCCGTGTCGGCTCCGGCACCGTCGTCCGGCAGGAGACGAGGGAAAACAGACCCACCGCAAGCGCCAGCCCCCGGATCAGCGTCTGTTTCATCTCGGTGGATTCCCCCATTGGCACACCATATTGCAATGATACCGCATCAAGTTCAAGTTAATATTCCAAATTATTCCACAAGTAGCCTAGTTTTAATGGATTTACTTCACCCTATCCTTACTGATAAGGTTTGCTTTGGCAAATGCGGGCGTAGCCGCGCAGTGATTGGGCTCACGCATTTAGTCATGCTTGACGGGGGGAGTATTGCTGGCAGATGTACCTCGATTACTGGCAACTGAAAGCCTTCCCGTTTGAGAGTGGCGCCTCCGGCGACTTCTACTTCACCAACGAAATTCGAACCATGGTGGCCGACGACATCCGCGATGCCATCATGCGGCGGAAGGGGATTGTCGCCCTGACCGGCCCCATCGGCTGCGGCAAGTCGACATTGACGCAACGACTGCTGCTCAGCCTGCCCGAGGAGGAGATCGACATCGCGCTGATCACCTTCTCGATGCTGAGTTCGCGCGAAATGCTCGAGGAAATATGTACACAGCTTGGGCTCGAACCCGAAGCGCGCGACCGCAACGGTCTGGTCCACTGCCTGCAAACCCACATGCTCCGCAATGCCGAACGCGGCCGCCACACCCTGGTCTGCATCGATGAAGCCCAAAGCATCGCCTCACTCGACACCTTCGAGGAGTTGCGCCTGCTGCTGAATTTCCAGCTGGGCGAAAATTTCCTGCTGACACTCTTCTTCATCGGCCAGCCGGAATTGCAGGATATCCTGGACAAGCTGCCGCAACTGAAACAACGCATTGCTCTCAACCTGAGTCTCGCCAATTTCAACGAGGAAACCGCCATACGGTACATGCTACACCGCCTGCGCAGTGCCGGTTGCAAACAGCCGATGTTCACCCGACAGGCCGTGCACGCCATTTTCCTCCAGACCCATGGCGTACCGCGGCGGATCAACCACCTGGCCGACCGCTGCCTGTTGGTCGGCATGCGCAACAGCGCCAAGCTGGTCGATAGCAAACTGGTCTCTGACGTTGCAGAGCACTATCCTTGCTGACATGACGCGCCACATCGATCTGCTGCGCAGCCGGGAGAAGGCCGCCGCCGGGAAGCTTCCCGAGGCACCGGCCGTGCCTGCGAAGAAAGGGCGAAAGAAGAAAAAGGATGCGGCTGCACCGGTTCCTGAAGAATTTGCCATGCTGCACGACGAAACCACCGATCTGGATGCTGCCCCGCCGGAACTGCCGGAGGAGATGGCGGCGCTACCGGAAGAACCGGCAACTCCGGTCGCTGCCCGCAAATCAATGGCAACTTCTGCCGCAACAAATGGCGCTGATGCGATCCGGGACATTCTGGCGCACATCATCGATTCGACACTGACCGCCTTCCGCCATGCTGCAACCGACACGAACTTCGACTTTTCAGCCTTGCAGCAGGCCACCGATGAAATCGTCAGCCGGCTAGAGGCGGAACCGGCCCAGCTCAACCAGTTCGAACTGGTCCTGACCGACCGCGAGAAGTACCTGCTCAACATGGATCCGAATGTGGGCGACCTCTTGCAGAAAGCCATGACGATGATGCTTTACGCGCTGAAGATCGGGCTGCAGCTCTCCTTGCCGCAACACTCGCTGGTCGACCTGGCGCTGGCGGCGACGCTGCATCACCTCGGCATGGCGCGCATCTCCACGCAGGTGCGCCACAAAAAGAACAAGCTCTCCGAGGACGAGCTGGCCATGATCGGCAAGGCGCCGGAGTTTTCCGCCGCCTACCTGCAACGCAACGGCCTGAACCGGGGCGACATCTTGCTGGCGGTCGCCAACGCGCAGGAACGACACGACGGCAGCGGCCCCAGGGGACTGGAAGGCAACAGTATTCCGCCGCTGGCGCGGATCGTCGGCCTACTGTCGATGTTCGAGTCGCTGATCCATGTCCGCTCCTATCGCGAACGTCTGCTGCCGCGCGATGCCATTCGCCTGCTGATCAAGAACCACAAAAAGTCCTTCGACCCGGCGATCCTGAAGGCCCTGATCGATGCCATCTCGCTCTACCCGGTCGGCTGTTTCGTGCAGCTGAACACCGGCGAGGTCGGCCAGGTGGTATCGGTCAATCCGCGTCTGCCGTTGCGCCCGAAGGTGGAGATCCGCTTCAACCGACAGGGCGATGAAATCCCGGCCCGCGAGGTCGATCTTCGGAACCAGCCCACGCTGATGGTGCGCCGCTGTATGTACGAAGAATCGGCACGCAACCTGAGCGAGTAATTCATGTCCGGTAACATGCCCATCGACAGCGACAGCCAGTTGGCCGTCTACGCCGACCTTGTCAGTCTCTATCCGGAGAACATCGCCTATCTGCAGAAATATGCCGAACTGCTGCTCGAGGCCGGGCAGGCAACCACCGGCACCGAGCACCTGCGCCGCCTGCATGCGCTGCTGATCTCCCGGGGAGAACCGAGCAAGGCCAACGCGCTGGCAACCAAATATCCTCAGATTGGTCGTATCAGCGCCTCCGGCGGGGACGAGACATTCCTCGACATGCTGCCCAAGGACACCTTCGGCAAGGTCTGGCTGCTGATGAACCGTGAGAAAATCGACGAGGGCCGCCCTCTTTTCCGCCAGGGCGAACAGGGCGACTCCATGTACCTGTTGCTCGACGGCGAACTCGCCGTCTGCATGACCGGCCAGAACGGCAAGACCGTACTGCTCAACCTGATCCGTCCCGGCGATGTGGTCGGGGAAGGCTGCCTGCTGGATCCAGGTCCGCGCAGCGCCGATGTCGTCGCCAACAAGAAGAGCCATGTCGTCAAGCTGCCACGCAAGAAAATACTGGCGCTGATGGGCGAAAACAGCGGCCTGCTGAGCGCACTGCAGCGCAAGTCCGACCTGCGCAACATGTGCGGCCTGCTGTCGACCCATCCTCTCCTGCAGAATGTGCCGCTCGACATGCGCCAGTTCATGGCGCGGGAAACGAAAACCGCCCGATACCCGGCCAAGCAGCTGATCCATAAGGCCGGCGAGGAGCTGCAGGCCGTCGACATGCTGATCGACGGCAAGGCGGCCTTCATGCTGCGTGTGCAGAACACAGGCAAGGTGATCGAGTATCTGCAGGTAGGCGAGCTGGTCGGTGACACCTCGGCACTACGGCATGCCACCTGCCCGGCCGACGTTGTGGCGCTTTCCGACGTTCTGATGGCCCATATCCCCTATTCAGCCTTCAAGAATGTCGTCGAGGCCTATCCGCCGCTCAAGGAGAAGCTGCTCGGCCACGCCGAGCAGCAGCGCACCCGTTTCATGAAAAAAGTCAGCGAGATGTCGGGCGACAAGCGCTGACCTTCCCCTCTGCCAAAACCGTTCCAAGCTTCCCACCGTGCCCGGACTGCCGGATAACTCGGCCAATGATCGTTTCAGACCACGGCTGTCATACGGCGACAAAGTTTATCGCCTTACTTTAAAACCACTGCGGCAGGTAAAGAGCAGGGCTATTTGCGGCGGACGAGATCGCGGGTCGAGATGACCCGGTCGATAAACAGAATGCCGTCGAGATGGTCAATCTCGTGCTGGATAACGCGCGCCTCGAAACCGCCCGCCTCGATCTCGTGGCGCACACCCTGCGTATCATGGAAAGCTACGTGCACCTCTCGGGCGCGGGGCACCATGCCCACCCAGTCGGGCACCGACAGGCAGCCCTCGCGGCCCAGGCTTTCGCCCTCATGCGCAAGGATCTCGGGATTGATCATCTGCAAGAGACCATGGTTACGGCATGGGCGCAGGCTATTGCGGCAATCGACGATGACCACACGACTCTTCTCGCCGAGCTGCGGTGCAGCCACGCCGACCGCCCCCGGCCCCTCGCCCAGTGCTTCGCCGAGATCTGCCAGCAGCAGCTGCAGGGTATCGTCGAAGCGCCTGATCGGTTCGGCAGAATCACGCAGCCTGGCATCAGGATGCGTCAGAATCGGACGCGCCACAGGCTTATAGCACCGCCTCGTTCATGGCATGGCAATCGATATCGATCTTCAGCTTGTCGGCTACCCGGCCGAGTGCATGTTGCATGACAGCGCCATGGCCACGCGAGGCCACTTCCAGGGCCATCAGGTAGATATCGCCGCCCTTCTGCGGACGTACTCGCGTGGAAACGTCGACGATCGACACGCCGAGCTCGGCCAGTGCCGCGGAGACGTCGTGCACGATGCCAATCTGGTCGGCTCCGTGCACGGTAATAACGAAATCAGGCTCCAGCGCCTCGACCATCACCTCCTTGTGGTCCAGAGGTTGCGTCTGGATATTCAGGCCGGTGCGCTGCTCGAGCTCCGCCAGCGCCGCCCGCAAATCGGTGAGCCCCACCGTGTCGGGCAGCCGGATGATCAGCATCATGGTGAAACGGCCGCGCAGCGCCGTCATCGATGAGTCCTCGATGTTGGCTTTCAGGTGCAGCATCGACTCGGCGACATCGCGGACGATACCGGGCCGGTCGTGTCCGGAAACGGACAACAATACGTATGACATGGGAGCCTCCTCATCCAGTGTGCAACCAGCCTAGCCGCAGCGGCGACAAAGGAGAAGCCGGAGGGTGGCGTTCAGGTTATCAGACGGAAAACGAGGCGCCGCAGCCGCACTCGCCCTTCTTGTTGGGGTTGAGGTAGACGAAAGCGGCCGACAGCAGATCGCGCTGGAAATCGATGGTAAGCCCGCGCAAGGCCTTGTCGTATGATGCCTTGTCGACATAGAGGCGGAAGCCGTCGCCCTCAACCGCCAGATCGTTGGCGGCAGGCGCATCGACGAAATCCATGACGTATTCGAGGCCGGAGCAGCCGGCTTCGCGCACGGCCAGTCGCAACACCTTCCCGTCGTTCTGGGTCTGCAACTGCCGGAACCGTTCGGCTGCCGCAGAGGTAATCGAAATCGTATCCATCATCGCTCCTCTCAATCAGGCAGTGATGCCTGCCATGGCCTGCAAGCGCTGTCGTATACGCAGCAGCTCCGCTACCAATGCCTCGGCATCGCCAATCGCACTGCCGGGGCCGAAACTGATCCGGATGCTGCTGCGTGCCACTTCCTGAGAACAACCCATCGCCAGCAGCACATGTGACGGCTCGCGCTTGCCCGACGAGCAGGCGGAACCGGAAGCAACGGCGAAACCGGCAAGATCCAGCTGCATCAGCAGTGTTTCACCGTCCATGCCGGGCAGCGACAGCATGCTGGTATTCGGCAAACGCTCGGCAGTCGCGGAAAAGATCGTCGCCTCCGGCAAATCCTCCAGCAGGCGCCGCTCGAAATGGTCGCGCACGGCGGCAAGCCCGGCGAAATCGATCACGCCCAGTGCCGCTGCAAAACCGGCGATGCCCGGCACGTTCTCGGTGCCCGAACGTCGCTTGCGCTCCTGGCCGCCGCCCGGAGCCAGCTCGCGCAGCTTCACACCGCGGCGTACCAGCAGCACGCCGACGCCCTTCGGGCCACCAATCTTGTGTGCCGACAGAGCCATGAAATCGGCAGCCAGCGCTGTGAAATCGACCGACATCTTGCCCAGCGCCTGCACAGCATCGACCAGCATCGGCACGCCGAGCTTGCGGCAGTACGCCGCCACCTCGGCCACCGGCTGGATGGCACCGGTCTCATTGTTGGCGAGCATCATGCAGACCAGCCGCGTCTCGGCTGTGATGCGGGAAATCATTTCGGCCGCCGGTACGACACCACTCGCATCGGGGCGCACCAGTACGACCTGCCAGCCTGCCTCGCGAGCGGAAGCACTTTGCCAGCGCTCCAGCGGTTGCAGAACGGCGGGATGCTCGATGGCGGTTGTGACGATCTGGCCGGGATGCGCCTCGGCCAGTGCACCCTGGATGGCGATATTGTCGGCTTCGGTGCCGCCGGAGGTGAAGACGACACTGCCTGGTTCGGCGTGGACAAAGGCAGCCAGCTTTTCGCGCGCATCCTCAAGCTCGCGGCGAGCTGCGCGGCCCGCCCAGTGCAGGCTGGAGGGATTGCCGGGATACTCCCGCGCCGCCTTCAGGAAAGCGGCAAGCGCTTCCTCAAGCGGCGGGCAGGTGGCATTGCAGTCAAGATACCTGTGCAACCTTCGTACCCAGCTCGGAGACATCGATTTCCGGCAGGTAGTTGTCGAGCCCGACCAGCTCGACCTTGTCGAGGAAAACCTGCTTCTCGCATACCTGCTGCAGGCTCACTGCATCGAGGAAACGGTAGATATGGTGGCCGAGCGCATCCCAGAGCTGATGCGTATCGCAGCGGTTGCCGCGGTGGCAGCCGCGCACACCGTTTTCGCACATTGTCGTGCGTACCGGCTCGTTGACCGCACGGATGACATCAGCGACCGTAATCTCGTGTGCACCGCGCGACAGGACATAGCCGCCGCCCGGGCCGCGTACCGAGCTGACGAGCCCCGCCTCGCGCAAACGCCGGAACAGCTGCTCGAGATAGGAGAGCGAAATGAACTGGCGCTCGGAAATCGCCGCCAGCGTGACCGGGCCATCGCCCTGCTGCTTGTTGAGATCCACCATCGCCGAAACGGCGTAGCGGCCTTTACTGGTCAATCGCATGACTTACCTCCTAGGCAAAAACCCTATTCGAGGCTCAGATATTATATACCCGACTAAATTGGTCAAGCATTGCGAGTTGCGCCCTGCTATTCAGATGCCGCCGCCGCCGAGGAAACGCTCCAGTTTCTGCTGTTCGCTCTTGATGTCGGCTTCGCACATCTCATCCTGCCTGGCCTGCTCCCTGTCGGGGGCCGGATGGAAAGTATCGATCCGCCGGTTGACGTCGTCGATCATCTTCAGCACATGCCCGAGCGCCTCAGCTACCGGGTTGGCCAAGAGGTGATGATCAAGATTGAGCTTGCCATCCTCGATCAGCGACTTCGTGGAGCCGACGATGGTGCCCGGAATGCCGACCACCGTGGAATGCGGCGGCACATCCCTGAGCACGACGGAATTGGCGCCCACCCGCGACTGCTCGCCGATGACGATCGGCCCCAGCACCTTGGCGCCGGCACCGATGATCACGCCATGTTCGAGAGTCGGATGGCGCTTGGTCTTCTCCCAGGTGGTGCCGCCGAGCGTGACGCCGTGGTAGATCGTTACATCGTCGCCGATCTCGGTGGTCTCGCCGATCACCACACCCATACCGTGATCGATGAAGAAACGCCGGCCGATGGTCGCCCCGGGATGGATCTCGATGCCGGTCAGCCAGCGAGCCAGGTGCGACGTCCAGCGGCCGAGCCAGCGCAGGCCATGCTTCCAGAAAAAGTGGGCCAGCCGATGCATCCAGATGGCATGCAGGCCGGGATAGCAGGTAATGACCTCCCAGGTCGAACGGGCAGCAGGATCGCGCTCGAAGGCGGTGCGAATATCCTCACGGATGGTTGCTAACATTGCGGCAGTCTATCACAGATTCCGGCCAGCGCCGCCTCGGGCGCGGCGACCGTCCATAAACGTCCCTCGGCCAGCCTGGCACCGATCCAGTCGCGCAGCGTATCGACATCGACTGTCCGGATACGCTCGATCCACTGCATCGGAGTCAGCAGCTTCGCCTCGTCGAGCCGGCCGCCGAGATAGAGCATCTGCCCCTCCACCGAATCCATGCCCATGCGCAACTGCACCTCCAGTTGCTGCCGGGCCCGAGCCACTTCGGCCTCATCGAGGCTGTCGGGAAGCCGCCCAAGCACCTCGCCGATCAGATCGACGCAGGAGCCTGCATGCTCCGGGCTGGTGCCGCAGGTGACCGTCCAGCTGCCGGTATCGGTCAGCATGCTCAGGTGCGAACCGACCGAATAGGCAAGGCCGCGCTTCTCGCGCACCTCGCTGAACAGCCGCGAACTCATACCGCCGCCTAGAATCTGGTTAGCGATCCAGGCTTGCGGCCGTGCTTCGGAAGTTGCGACGATACCAGGCAGCGACAACACCAGCTGTGCCTGCTCGAAATCGCGTGCCAGCACCTGCACGCCGCCGCAGATTCGTGCTTTCTCACGTCCGGCCGACTCGGCGCCGGCAGGCCAGTTCCAGTTCGCCACCGCTTCGACCAGTTCGGCGTGGTCGATACGACCGGCAGCGGCGATCAGCATGCGTGGCGGCCGGTACCAGTGGCCCAGATAGGCGGCAAGATCGTCGCGCGTGACACCGCCCAGCGACTCCGGCGTACCAAGCACCGGCTGGCCGACCGCCTGGCCGGCAAACAGTGCGGTGACGTGCTGGTCCATGACCCACTCTTCCGGCGTATCATCGACCATCGCCATTTCGGAGATGATCACGTCGCGTTCGCGCTGCCACTCGGCCGCCGGCAGTGCCGGCTCCAGCACCATGCTGGACAGCAGTCCCAGCGCCTCGCGCCACTGCTCGTGCAACACATGCAGGTGGAAGCAGGTGCGTTCGCGGGAGGTATAGGCGTTGGCATTGCCACCCAGCGCATCCAAGCGGATGGCCAGCTGGTGCACGTCGAGTTCTCGAGTGCCCTTGAACAGCATGTGCTCCAATGCATGGGTGATGCCGGCCTGCGCCACCGTTTCATCGCGGCTGCCGACGTCGACGAAAATTCCTAGCGCCACACTCTGTGCCTCGGGCATGGCATGGCTGACGACCAGCGGCCCCGTCGCCAGCTGCGTCTCCTCGATATAGGACTTATTCATCGCCGGACCAACGAAAAAGAGGCGGGAAATCCCACCTCTTCTCCGGACATATGCTGCCAGTCGATCATCAGGCTTCGGTTGCGCCTTCTTCCTCGAGCGCCTTCATGGAGAGGCGGATCTTGCCGCTGCGGTCCACTTCCAGCACCTTGACGCGCACCGTCTGGCCTTCCTTCAGCTCGTCGCTGACCTTCTCGACACGATGGTTGGCGATCTGCGAGATATGCACCAGGCCGTCGGTGTTGCCGACCAGACGAACGAAGGCGCCGAAGTCCATCAGCTTGACGACCTTGCCCTCGTAGATGCGGCCGACCTCGACCTCGGCACAGATATCGTCGATGCGCTTCTTCGCCGCATCGCCCGCCTCGGCGGTAATGGCGAACACCTTCACGGTGCCGTCGTCCTCGATGTCGATCTTGGCACCCGTCTCCTCGACGATCGCCTTGATCACCTTGCCACCGGGGCCGATCAGTTCGCGGATCTTGTCCGGGTTGATCTTCATCGTGAACATGCGCGGCGCGTGTTCGGCAATGGTGCTGCGCGCCGTGCTGATTGCCTTGGCCATCTCGCCCAGGATGTGCATGCGGCCGGTATGCGCCTGCGCCAGTGCCTCCTTCATGATATCACGGGTCAGACCGCCGATCTTGATGTCGAGCTGGAAGGTCGTGACACCCTCGGAAGTACCGGCCACCTTGAAGTCCATGTCGCCGAGATGATCCTCGTCGCCGAGGATATCGGTCAGCACGGCATAGCCGTCCTTCTCCAGGATCAGACCCATGGCGACACCGGCCACCGGGCGCTTCATCGGCACGCCGGCATCCATCAGCGCCAGCGAGGCACCGCAGACGGAGGCCATCGACGACGAACCGTTCGATTCGGTGATCTCGGAAACCACGCGAATGGCATAACCGAACTCGTCCATGGACGGCACCATCGGCTCGACACCGCGGCGGGCCAGGCGGCCGTGACCGATCTCGCGACGGCCCGGGGAACCCATGCGGCGAACCTCACCGACGGAGTACGGCGGGAAGTTGTAGTGCAGCATGAAGCGCTGCTTCTCGATGCCTTCGAGGCTCTCGGTCAGCTGCATGTCGGACTCGGTACCGAGCGTGACAGTAACCAGCGCCTGCGTCTCACCGCGGGTGAACAGGGCGGAACCGTGGGTGCGCGGCAGCACGCCGACCTGGCAATCGATGGCACGCACCTGGCTGGTGGAGCGGCCGTCAATACGCGGCTGGCCGTCGATGATGGCGCGGCGCACTACATGCTTCTCCAGGCTCTTCATGGCCGAGGAAACGGCATTCGGCGTGAACTCGCCCGGCTCTTCCTCAGTGCCGGCGAAACGGGCCTGTGCGGCCAGACGGAACTCCTCGATCTTGGTGGCACGGGTCTGCTTGTCACTGATCGCATAGGCGGCGCGCACATCAGCCTCGAATGCCTTCTCAACGGCTTCCTTCACGGCGTCGCTGCCGGCCAGCTCGATGGCCATCTTCTCCTTGCCGGCAATACGAGCCAGCTCCTCGATGGCGTCCAGTACCGGCTTGTAACCTTCCTGGCCGAAGATGACCGCATCCAGCATCTGCTCCTCGGAGAGCTCCTTGGCTTCCGACTCGACCATCAGCACGGCGTCGCGGGTACCGGCAACCACCAGATCCAGCTGCGACTCCTTCATCTGCGCGTAGGTCGGATTCAGCACAAACTTGCCATCGATCAGGCCGACGCGGGAGGCGGCGATCGGATCGGCGAACGGAATATTGGAGATCACCAGCGCTGCAGAGGCGGCATTGATGGCTACGATATCAGGGTTGTTGTCCTCGTCGGCAGAGATCACCGTGGCGATCACCTGCGTATCGTGGAAGTAGCCCTTCGGGAACAGCGGGCGGATCGGGCGATCGATCAGGCGGCTGGTCAGCACTTCCTTCTCGGACGGACGGCCTTCACGCTTGAAGAAGCCGCCGAGAAAACGGCCGGCTGCGTAGGTCTTCTCCTGGTAGACGACGGTCAGCGGCAGGAAGTCCACGCCCTGCAGCGGCTGGTTGGCTGCGGTGGCCGCGACATGCACGACGACGTCGCCGAGCTGCGCCAGCACGGAACCGCCGGCCTGACGGGCCACACGGCCGGTTTCCAGCGAAAATTTCTTGCCACCTACGGTGGCTTCAGTTGTCTTGATATCAAACATGATGTTTTCCTTTTCCGCTCATGCCTTTGGCTTGGATCAATCGGCGGAAAAAGAAAGGCGGTCCGCTAGCGGACCGCCCTTAACGAAACTTAGCGACGCAGCCCCAGCGCATCGATGAGCGTGCGGTAGCGGTTGAAATCCTTGTTCTTCAGGTAGCTCAGCAGGTTACGACGCTGGCCAACCATTTTCAGCAGACCACGACGGGAGTGATGATCCTTGTGATGGGTCTTGAAGTGATCGGAGAGCTGATTGATGCGCTCGGTGAGCAGGGCCACCTGCACTTCCGGCGAACCGGTATCGCCCTCACTACGACGGAACTTCTCGATAATCGTGTTTTTTTCTTCCAGCGCCAAAGACATGAACGTTCTTCCTCTTGGTTTCTTTCCTTCTTTTCGGGCGGCGAACAATAGCGATCCTTCGGCTCTATTGCAATTCCTTTCGCTACCCGTGGAAAGATGAGACACCTCCCTTTTTTGATTCCCCCCCGGCTCCACGCCCGTCCAGTACTGCACCCACTCCAGCCCGCCGATCCAGCGGTCGTTGATGTCGGCATTAAAGCCGGCCCCGTAGCTGAAACCCGTCTTGGTCACGGTATTGGATGTCGCCACCGCCGGCGCAAAGGATACCGAAACCTTGGCCGTCGTGGCGCCGGCCAGCGCATACAGCCGCATGTCGGGAGAAACGGCATAGCGCAACCGGACCAGATAGGAGGCGAAATAATCGGCCCTTTGCGAACGGGTAAAGGTGGCGGGCAGGCCAAGTGTCCCCACCGAGAAACCGCCCTTGCCCTTGTCCGTGGTTCCGACACGAAGCTGGATACCGAGATAATCGTTGAAATCGACGCCGCCATTGAGAAAGCCGCCGAAGACATTGTTCTTCTGTTTCAGTCCGGGTTCGCTGTGCTCGAGACCGAAAACTCCCAGCCCGATGCCGAGGTAAGATTGCAGCTCCGCTGCGCTGGCATGGGCCGCGGGCCAAAGCAGCGTGGCAAGCAACGCCCAGGCAAATCGTTTCTGAAACATGACATTTCCTCCCCGGATACCTGGGATCGGCAACCACCGTATCCTTACAGCCGGATTGAAGCACAGGACGACCGATCCGCAAACCCGTGCTCCGTACAAGCTGACGACTTACAGCGAAACCGCGACCTGCCAGCCTGCCGCACGCAGCCGGCCGGCGAATTCTTCCAGCCAGTCGCCGGAGAGTGGCGACACATGCACCGCCTCCGCCTGCATCGACTCGCGTGCCAGCCCGTAGAGCAGGATACCCTGCACCGGCACTCCGCCAGCCTTCAAGCCGGCCATGAACTCCAGGTAAGCCTGCAGCTCGTTATCGGCCGGCGGCTCGCCATCCCAGGCCAGCATACAGGTCTGGATCCAGGTCGGGCAGAGGGTCGCTACCGACTCCACCTGCCGGCGCAGATGCGCCGCATCGGTGGCGATACCGTTGATACGCCGGATGCCCTCCTGCGTGGCGCTGTCCACCTTGATCCACACCTCGCCGTTGTGCTGCGCCATCCTGAGTAATCCGGCCCGCACCTCGGGCTTGTGGATATAGGAGCCGTTGGTGATGAGGCGCAACTTCACCTCCGGCCCGAGACCGGCGGCGAGCATCTCGTCGACAATGATGCCGACCACGGCATCGAAATCGCGGCAGCTGGTCGGCTCACCGTTACCGGAAATGGCCACGTCGCACAGCGTCCGGCACCCCTCGGGAACCCGACGCTGCATGAAATCGCCACTGACGATCCCGGCCAGCATCGCATGCAGTTCCACCCGCAACTGCGCAAGATCGATTTCGGGCGCCACACCACGCACCAGGTTCGGTACCTGGCAATAGGCACAGTGCCAGTTGCAGGCGTTGTTGGGATTCAGGTTGATGCCGACCGACACGCCGCCGGCGCGGCGGGAAATCACCGGATAGACATAGGTCATGCCGGCCGCATTGCGGTCGTGATCGTGGATGGAAAGCGTATCGGTCACATCGGAAGGCTGACGTGTCGACCCCTGGCGGGCAACCGCCGCCTCAGGCGGCTACCACCCTGCGCATGGCGGCGGTCACACTGGCGAGCTCTTCCGCAGAGATGACGAACGGCGGCATCGTATAGAGCAGTCTGCCGAACGGCCGCAGCCAGACACCGTC
>OBLQ010000162.1_pt1 | contig 23500 bp, 22 predicted proteins | sample 1519881 | NCBI WGS metagenome assembly OBLQ01 (sample SAMN01911456, study PRJEB22533) | soil metagenome | biome: Soil | place: Malaysia | collected 2012-04-30 | depth DG_metagenome m | reverse complement strand
CCCCACGATCTTCCGCCGCAGCCCCGCCTCAAAATCCCGCGATTCCACGCTGCGCAGAGTCGGGTCGAGTTGTACTGCCTGTGCGCCCATGGCCTCCCCCATTCCCCCTACCGGAACGTTCTTGCAACCACTAGATTGCGCGGTTCCGACCTCTCGAACTGATCGAGTTTTATGTCGAGTGTCGAACGCAGCAACCGCAGTTGCGTGACCAATTCCCAGCTCGAGTTAGCGCGATCCGCCATCACCAGCAGCGGCGGCGACAGATCGGCCAGATCCAAGTTCAGGTTGCGTAACGACTGCATCAGGTTCTGCACGTACGGCGACCGAATGTCGAACAGTTCGACGCGGCTGTTTACCTGCTCCCGCAGCTGCGACCAATCGAGATCGAGAAACGGATGGTTCCGCGAAACTTTGCGGACCACCTCGTCCGTGATGCGCGGCCGCTCGCCCAGTCGCGCCAGGTGCAGCTGTTGCACTTTGCCCTGCCGGCGCACGTTGTGCACCAGGTAGTAGCTGTTGCCTTTGCGCCGAACGAAAGCCACCCCTGTCTCCCTTCTCGGCGGACCTTGTCTCGAATCGTCGCGTAGTGTAGGGTCCATACACTACGCGGTCAATGGTACCCACCGCGGATACCCAAAGGTTGCATCGAATCGGTTATTACTCTTGAGGAACTTGCGCGAGAGCGCCTGCCGCTGTTAACAAAGACCCTGTAGACACCGCCCAGCAACCCCGCCCGTGCTCGGCCGATTCAGATCTGTGCCGCATATTCATTTAGATGCAGAATGTATCCGTCACGTCGCAGCGGTCGCGTCCGCGTCGGTAGCGGCGAAATTCCTTCTGGAGGTTCGAGCCGAGTGTCCTGGGAGCCGGTCTATCGCCTCGTGAAACAGGTCCCGCGCGGGCGCGTGACGACCTATGGAGACGTCGCGCGAGCGCTCCGCCTTCCCGGCGGCGCCCGGGCGGTCGGCTACGCCATGGCGGCATGCCCAAGCGGACGCGGAATCCCGTGGCATCGCGTGGTCGGTGCCGGAGGACGGTTGCTGATTCGCGAACCCCACGCCGGGCTGCAGAGGAGGCTGCTTGAAACCGAGGGTGTGGCAATCGAAGGCGGCACGGTCGACATGCCGCGCCACGCTTGGCAGCCCGAGAAGAAGCGCAGGACTGCGCGCAGACGAAATCATGCGAAGCAATGCTGATTCGCGCTCCGTTGCCGATTGTGGTATAGAAGTATTTTGAGTAAATTCGAGGAACTTGGCGCGTGGGCCAACCCATTATTCAAGTCGAAGATCTTCACAAGAGCTACGGCGACGTAAAAGCCGTGCGCGGCGTGAGTTTCGCGGTGGAGGAGGGCGAAGTGTTTGGCCTGCTGGGGCCAAACGGGGCCGGAAAAACGTCCACCGTGGAAATTCTGGAGGGCCTGCGCACACCGGATGGCGGAGTTGTCCGCGTATGCGGCCTCGATCCGGAGAGAAGCGGAAACGAATTCAAACAGAATATCGGCGCCGTTCTGCAGTCCACTTCCCTGCCGGATAAATTGCGCGTCAGGGAAGCCATCGAACTTTTCGCCAATTTTTACGATCGCCGCGCGGACACGGACAAGTTGCTGAAGCAATTCCAGCTCGAGGAAAAGCGCGACGCGTTCTATGGGCACCTTTCCGGCGGGCAAAAGCAACGGCTCGCTTTAGCCATGGCCCTGGTCAACGATCCGCAAGTCGTGTTTCTCGATGAGCCGACCGCCGGGCTCGATCCTCAGGTGCGTCGCGAGATTTACGACATCATCGAGCAGCTCAAACGCGAGAGGAAGACGGTTTTGCTGACCACGCACTACATCGAAGAAGCCGAGCGCCTCTGCGATCGCGTCGCGATCGTGGACTACGGCCGCGTAATCGCTCTTGGGACGCCTCGCCAGTTGAAACAAGGCGCCGCCGGTACGACGCGTATCGAAGTGCGTCTGGCCCGGTCGATGGAAGATGGACGATTCGCGCGCCTCGAAGGCGTTTCCGATTGCCGTGAATTCGATGGCGCTTACGTGCTGCACTCGAGCCGGCCACCGCAGACGATCGTCGCGCTCGTCAAAGAGCTCGAGGCCGAGCACAACGAGCTGCAGGGTCTGGAAATGTTTTCACCGTCTCTGGAGGATGTCTTCATCGAACTCACAGGCCGCCGCTTGCGAGACTGAAGCAACACGGAGCAGGAGCGCACGATTTGAGCCACACCTGGACGCTGACCAAAATGCGCATTCGCTTGGCGGTGCGCAACCGCGCTTTCTTCTTTTTTAGTGTCGTCATGCCGCTCCTCTTTCTGTTTGGCGCGATCGGCGCGATCACGTTTCTCGCCAAGGGATCGAGAAGCTGGATTGCCTACGTGTTGGGTGCGGTCCTGACACTGACCGTGATGGGCAGCTTCTGGGGACTGAGCGTTCAGATCGTGACGTTCCGCGAGCAAGGCATTCTCCGCCGGTTCCGAGTCGCACCCATCGGCGCTGGGGCGATTCTTGCATCGAGCATTCTTTCGAACTACTTCCTCATTCTACCCGTCTCGGTTTTCGAGATAATCGTATGTCACTGGGCATTCCACATGCACACGTGGGGCAATCTCTGGGCGATGTTCCTGCTCATCACGTTCGGCTCAGCGGCCTTCGCAGCCTTCGGCCTTATCGTCGCCAGTGTAACGAACACCATGCAGGAAACCCAGATGATCAACAACTTGATCTGGATGGGTTTTCTTTTTCTCTCCGGCGCCACCGTCCCTCTGGCGATTTTTCCGGGGTGGATACAGCGCTTCGCACTTTTCATACCAGCCACCTACCTGGCCACCGGTCTCGAATCGGCCGCAACGAATCTCGCCAGCTTCGGCGAGGTCGTGACGGATGTCACCGCGCTGGCTCTCGGACTGTTGGTGGCCTTCGAAATCTCCCGCCAGCTTTTCCGCTGGGAGCCCGAGGCCAAGGCGCCGCGCCGGGCCAAGCTATGGGCGATCGCGGCGCTGGTGCCGTTTCTCGTCTTTGGTGTGTGGGAAAACACGGTGGGCACGCGCCTGCAGCGAATCCGGTCGAATTATCAATCGCTCAGTGGCCGCATTCTGCCCACGCAAATGCCACGAGCGCGTTAAGTTTCTTGAAACGAAGCTCGGTCTGTGCCGTCGTTCTTGTTGAATCCACTTTTACTCGGCTTACATCGAAAACCTGATCGCGCGTTGGGAGCTCGGGTCTTTCCCGAGGCTCTTCCAAATCGCCCGAAGGGGAGCATCCATGAAGGCAATTCGAGTGGCGCAATTCGGCGGCCCCGAGGTATTGCAACTTAAGGAAGTCCCGGACCTCAAGCCGTCTGCCGGGCAAGTCGTGGTGCGCATCCGCGCGACCGGGGTAAATCCCGTCGATACCTACATCCGTTCCGGCAACTACGCGAGGAAACCAGAGCTGCCGTACACGCCTGGCACGGACGGGGCGGGCACGGTCGAAGCGAGCGGGCCGGGCGCGGCCCGATTCGCAGTCGGTGATCGGGTCTATCTCGCCGGCAGCCTGAGCGGCACCTACGCGGAGCAGGCGCTTTGTGAGGAGCGGCTAGTGTTTCCCCTTCCGGCGAACGTCTCGTTCTCCCAGGGTGCGGCCATGCATGTTCCTTACGCTACGGCGTACCGGGCGCTCTTTCACCGCGCCCAAGCGCGCGGCGGCGAAACCGTGCTGATCCACGGCGCGAGCGGAGGAGTGGGGATTGCGGCCGTGCAACTCGCGCGTGCCGCGGGATTGCGAGTCACCGCCACGGTCGGATCGGATCGCGGCCGAAAACTTGTCGCCGCCGAAGGAGCCCATCATATCCTCGACCATAAATCGCCCGGCCACTTCGACGAGGCGTTTGCGCTCACCGGCGGGCGCGGTTTCGGCGTGATCTTGGAAATGCTGGCGAATGTCAACCTCGGCCGCGACCTCACGCTTCTTGCCCCCGGAGGACGTGTCGTCGTGATCGGCTGCCGCGGCAGTGTCGAGATCAACCCGCGCGACGCAATGTCTCGCGACGCCTCAATCTTGGGCATGAGCCTCTGGAACGCCTCACCAGAAGACCTCGCCAGCATTCATTCCGCCCTCGTGGCAGGCCTTGAGAATGAAACACTGCGGCCCGTGATCGGGCAGGAAATTCCGTTCTCCGAAGCAGCGCGGGCCCACACCGCCGTGATGGAGCCAGGCGCGTACGGGAAGATTGTTCTGGTTCCCTAGGAGCGGCTCCGTGATCCTGCCCGCTATCATCGGTGGTGTTATCATCGCGGTCGTTCTCTGGGAAGCCTTCGAGACGATCGTCCTGCCGCGGCGGGTCATGCGCCGCTTGCGACTCACAGTCTTGATCTACCGCTCGACCTGGGTCCCATGGAGGACGCTGGCGCGACGGATTCCGAAAAAGCGGCGGCGCGAGACGTTTCTCAGCTATTACGGCCCGCTTTCGCTGCTGTTCCTCTTCGGCGTGTGGGCCGCAGGAATCATCTTCGGGTTTGCGCTGCTCTACTACAGTGCGACGTTCGCAGGGCAGACCTCCCGTCCGTTTGCAACCTGCCTCTATTTCAGCGGCACGACGATGTTCACGCTCGGTCTGGGCGACGTTGCCCCGCGCACCGAGGTGGGACGCGTGCTCGCCGTCGTCGAGAGCGGGCTCGGATTCGCCTTCCTCGCCCTGATTCTCAGTTATCTGCCCGTGATCTATCAGGCCTTCTCTCGCCGCGAGGGAAATATCGTCCTCCTGGACGCGCGAGCGGGTTCGCCTCCGACCGCTTTCGAACTTCTGCGTCGACACACGGGACCCGGCGGCATCGAGGCGCTGGACCGGCTTTTGCGCGACTGGGAGCGCTGGTCGGCGGATATTCTTGAGAGCCACGTGTCGTACCCGGTGCTGGCCTATTTTCGCTCGCAGCACAACAACGAGTCCTGGCTCGCCGCCCTCACCGCGATTCTGGATGCCTGCGCCCTTCTGATCGCGAGCGAAGAGAATTTCGTACTGCGGCAGGCTCGTCTCACGTTCGCGATGTGCCGCCATACGGTCGTGGACCTGGCACAGGTCTTCCGAACGGCGCCTCGCAGCAGCGATCTCGATCGCTTGCCTGGTTCGGGTCTCGAGTCCCTGAGCGACCTGCTTGGACGAGCGGGTTTCCACCTTCCCGAACGCGAAGCCGCCGGCCAGAAACTGACGGAACTCCGCCGAATGTACGAGCCTTACCTGCAAGCGCTCGCTCACTTTCTCTCGATGGACCTTCCACCGTGGATTCTGGCGAAAGAGATCACGGACAATTGGCGCACAAGCGCCTGGGGACGCATCGCAGGTTTCGCCGCCTCTGGCGGACGCGAGCCCGACGACCACGAGGACTGACGTTCTTTGCTGAGATCTTCCGGGTGCGGCCAAATTGGCCGTGATCGGCGCGCTTTCCGTAGCACGCAGATCGTGTCAGGGAAAGTCGGTATGCTATAATTTCTGTTGCGCCTGCTATAAAGCACGTTTATGCGCTTCGGAGAGACGCGATGAGCCTCGCCAAGACCGAAAAGATCTGGTGCAACGGCAAACTGATTCCTTGGGACGAAGCTAAAATCCACGTACTCTCGCACGTCGTCAGCTACGGCTCCGCCGTCTTCGAAGGCCTCCGCTGCTACCACTCGGAGCAGGGTCCCGCAATCTTTCGCCTCCGCGACCACATGCAGCGCCTTCTGAACTCCGCGCACATTTACCGCATGGACGTTCCCTTCACGCTCGACGCCCTTTGCCAGGCCACCGTCGATCTTGTGCGCGCGAATAAAGTCTCGGCCTGCTATGTGCGTCCCATCGTCCTCCGCGGCTATGGCGACGTCGGCGTGGACGCGCGCGGCTGTCCCGTCGACGTCTATCTGGCCTGCTGGGAGTGGGGGAAATACCTCGGCGAAGAAGCCATGCGCAATGGCGTCGATGTGTGCATCAGTTCGTGGAATCGCCCGGCGCCCAATACGCTTCCGCAAATGTCCAAGGCCGCTGCGAACTACATGAACTCCCAGCTGATTCGCATGGAAGCGAAGAACAATGGCTACGATGAAGGTCTCGCGCTCGACGTGAACGGCTACGTCAGTGAAGGCTCGGGCGAAAACGTCTTTGTGGTGGTCAAGGGCACGGTGTTCACGCCCCCGTTCGCGAACTCGGCGCTGCCCGGCATCACCCGCGACTCCGTCATCACCCTTTGCCGCGAATTCGAAATTCCCGTCGCCGAACTGACGATTCCGCGCGAAATGCTTTACATCGCTGATGAAATCTTTTTTACCGGCACCGCCGCTGAAATTACCCCGATTCGCTCGGTCGACCGCATCCAGATCGGTAGCGGCACTCGCGGTCCCGTCACGAAACGCGTTCAAGAAGAATTCTTCGCGCTCAGCAGCGGCAAGCTTCCCGATCGTCACGGCTGGCTCACCACCGTCGGCGTACCGAGCGGCGCTGGTGCGGCCCGCTAAATCGGGCACGGCTTCTGTTCACGCACCCTCGGGGCGCATTTCGAGTCGACTGCGGGCTCTTCACGCGAATTGCTGTTTTGACTCGCCTTTCCGGATTCAGTAGAATTCGCCCGTCCGAGCGGACTTTTCCACAGCCCTCGGGTCGCTCGCGGTGGGGAGCATGGCCAGTCTCTCGCAAAAGCTGTCGGCGGAGTTTGTCGGGACGTTCGCGTTCGTCTTCGTCACGGCGGGCTCGATCTGCGCCGGACAGTATCTTCGCACTGCCGGGCAGGGTGACCTAGGGATCCTCGGTATCGCCGTGGCTCAGGGGCTTGCCTTCGGAATCATGGTCACCGCCCTCGGCCACGTTTCGGGCGGTCATCTGAACCCCGCCGTCACGATCGGTTTCTGGGTCACGAAACGCCTCGGCACTTTGCAAAGCATCGGTTATGGCATCGCGCAGCTTCTCGGAGCGATCACTGCATCCTACGTGCTCGCCGCCATACTTCCCGAATCCGTCTGGCGCCCCGCGGCGCTCGGCACGCCCGATCTTTCGCCGGACTTCACCCGCATTCACGGCATGGCGCTCGAAACCGTAATGACGTTCTTCCTAGTGTTCGTCGTCTTCGCCACGACCGTCGATTCGCGGGGGGCCTTCAACAAGATTGCCGGCTTTGCCGCTGGCCTCACGGTCACCCTGGACGTTCTCTTGGGCAGCGCATTCACGGGCGCCGCTCTGAATCCCGCGCGCGCTCTCGGACCCGCTCTCGTCGCGCATCACTGGCAAAACCACGGCGTCTATTGGGTCGGCCCGCTCCTCGGCGGCGTTCTTGGAGGAGTCATCTACGATCGCCTCTACCTCCGCGACCAGCCGCCCGCCTGACCGCGGGCGAATCTAGCCCAAGTCCCGCCGCGCCTTCTGGATAACCGCCTCAACCTTTCGCCGCTGCCTATCGGCAACTACCTGCCCCTATCTTGGCCGTTGCGCCCTTAGAAATCCGCGCGGCAACGTTTCTTGCCACGTCTGTACCTGCATGCTAGCGTGACATGAAGCTTCGCAAACGGGGTTATTTCTCTATGGCTATCGCGATTGATGATCTGCTGCGCCGCGCGGCTGAAAGCAAGGCGTCCGACCTGCACCTCAAAGTCGGCAACCATCCCTATCTCCGCGTTGATGGCGTGCTGAGCGCGCTCACCGACATCCCCCGTATCACGCCGGAAGAGATGCTGTCGATGGCCTTCAGCATGATGACCAACCGCCAAAAGCAAAAGTTCAAGGAGACCGCCGAGCTCGACATGGCCTACGGCGTCGCGGGTCTCGGCCGCTTCCGCGTCAACGTCTTCCAGCAGCGCGGAAACGTCGGCATGGTTCTCCGCGTCATCCCGACGAAGATCCGCACCATCGAGGAACTCGAGCTGCCACGCATCCTCTCGACGGTTTGCGAGGAGCAGCGCGGCCTTGTGCTCTGCACCGGGACAACCGGTTCCGGCAAGTCCACCACTCTCGCGGCCATGATCGACCGCATCAATTCGCTTCGTCCCGAGCACATCATCACCATCGAGGACCCAATCGAATATCTGCACCGCGATAAAAAGGGCTTCATCAATCAGCGCGAAGTCGAAGTCGACACCTCCTCGTTTTCGACGGCGCTCCGCGCCGCGCTGCGCCAGGACCCCGACGTCATCCTCGTCGGCGAAATGCGCGACCTCGAAACCATTTCAACGGCCTTGCTCGCGGCCGAAACCGGCCATCTCGTGCTCTCGACCCTGCACACGCTCGACGCCACGGAGACCATTCAGCGCATCATCGCCGTCTTTCCGCCGCCCGAGCAGAAACAGATTCGTTTGCAGCTCGCTTCCACGCTCAAGGCGGTCATCAGCCAGCGCCTCGTGCGCAAAGGCGACGGCCAGGGCCGCGTCCCCGCCGCCGAAGTAATGATCGCTACCGGCTACATCCGCGACTGCATCATGAACCCCGACAAGACGCGCATGATCCGCGACGCCATCGCCGCCGGAACCAGCCAGTATGGCATGCAGACATTCGACCAGTCGCTCTTCGATCTCTACTCGCGCAACCTGATCACGCTCGAAGAAGCCATCATGCGCGCGTCGAACCCGGATGATTTCCGCCTCCGCGTCCAGGGTATTCGCTCCTCCGCCGACGCCGCCCGCGAGGATATGGAGCGCGCCATGAACGAATTCGAGCGCCTGGGCCAGCGATAAGGCCACGAAGTGGGTCCCGGTCGCAGCGCGTAAATCCGCGGTCCCAGCCCGCTAAGTCGCCTTCTGTTCCGTGTGCTGCACAGCCCTACACGCCAACACCTCACCCCTGTTATTCTTCTTTGCGATGCGCTCCCGCTCTTCTCCTCGCAAGCTCGCCACCGAACAGGAACTCTACGCCTGTGCGCTGCGCGCCCTGATGCGCCGCGCGCACTCGATTCACGAAATGCGCGCCTATCTCGAGCGTCGAGCGGAAGACAGCGATCATGTATCGCGCGTCATCGCCCGTCTCCGCGAGCACAACTACCTCGACGACACCCGCTATGCCCTTGACTACGCTCGTCAGCATGCACAGTCCCGACGCCAGGGGCGCTTCCGCATCGCCCGCGAACTCCGCGCCCGCGGCGTCCCCGACCGCCACATTGAGACTGCGCTCGCCGTCGTCTTTGCCGAGACGGATGAGTCCGCGCTCGTCCGCGCGCGCCTAAAGCGCCATCTCTCGCACGCTCGCCGTCCGCTCGGTCAGCGCCAGCTCGCCGGACTCTACCGCAGCCTTCTTCGCGCCGGCTTCTCCGCCGATATCATCCGCGCCGAGCTGCGCGGAGTGAACCGAGAGGGCGCCACTGATCTGCCCGACCCGAGCGACGAGCCACCCGAGGGAGAACTTCCGTGATGGGCTTCGACGATATTCTCACCGCCATCGCACTGGGAACCAGATTGACCAAGGCCGTCGTTTCATTGAAGAGGCATGTCGATGATCTGCGATCGAGCGCGGCCCCGAAGACTCTGCAGCCCTCCCCGATCGAGGCGCTCGACAGGCGCACCAGCGAGCTGGAATCGCTCGCGAGAAGGCAAGCCGCTCGCATCAGCGATCTCGAAACAGGTCTTGAGGACGCCGCCGTCGTGACCACCGCCCTCGCCGAGCGCGTCAGCACCATCTTTTGGATCGCGGTCCTGAGCGGAACCGTGGCCCTGATCTCTTTGATTCTCTCCATTTTCACGATCGCTTACCGCGGCTAGGCTCGGCGCTTCGCCACGAGAGGGGGCTGCACGCACCGGTTCTTTTGTCTCCCTTCGCTTCTACATTTTTCGATCTGTTCGTATTTCCTCTCGTCTTCTGTCTTCTTGCCTAACGTCTGTGCTTCTATTTCTCCGTGGCCGGTGCGTCTTCTGGTTCGCAGTCGCTTTCCCTACGTAAAAGGAGTAAAGTCGGTCTCGCCAATTTCGCTTCGAAGGGAGAAGGAGAAATGAGAAGGCTGTGCCTTTCGCTTGTGGTTCTCGCTCTGGCCTTGATCGCAGGTACCGCTCCGGCGTTCGGGCAGGCCGCGCAGGCCTACAGCTTCCGCGAGCGCGCGGTGATTGAACTGAAAAACGTGCAAACCGAGATCGTCAGCCTCGCCCAGGCCATGCCCGCGGAGAAGTACACGTGGCGTCCCATGCCGGGCGTCCGCTCAGTCAGCGAGGTCTATCTGCACATGGCCGCCGCCAACTTCGGTCTCACGGCTCTGGCCGGCGCGCCGCCCGAACCCGGCTTCACATTCCAGGGTTACGAAAAATCGACCACGGACAAGACCAAGGTCATCGAGCAGCTCAATGCCTCGTTCGACTACGCCCGCAACGGCATCGAGAAGATGTCCGACGCCGATCTGCTGAAGCCGCTGAAATTTCAGGACCAGAGCACCGTCGGCGACATGCTGGTCCACATCGTCGCTCACGCCCACGAGCACCTCGGCCAGTCCATCGCCTATGCGCGCATGAATGGCGTCGTCCCGCCGTGGACGGCAGCCGCGGAGCAGCGGCGCCAGGCGGCCCGCCCGCCTCAGAAGTAACGCGGCCGCGCATCAATTGCTGGCGAAACAAAGCCCGGAGGCTTCCGCCTCCGGGCCGCGTCGCCGCGGCCTCTAGCCTGGCCCATCGCATTCCACTCACCTGCCACGCACTCCGTCCACCGCCTCGCCTGGATATTTTTCCTGCCCCGCGCGAGTATTTTCCCCTCGAGGAGTGTTTAATGCAGAAGGAACACCATGCGTAGATCTATTGCCATCGCTTCAGTCTTAATCGCTATCTGCGTAGTCTTGGTCGCAGCTTTCCGGTTCGGCGTTCATGCGGCCGTCCGCCAATCCTCCGCTCCGGACGCGAAACACCGCCTGGTGGTTGGCGGCGCGACTCGAGATTATCTCTTGCACGTCCCGTACTACTTGCCGCCAGGGCGGCGTGTTCCTTTGGTGCTCGTGTTCCACGGTGGCGGGGGCAAAGCCGCCAGCATGCCCGGATTCACGCACTTCGATGATCTCGCCGACGACGAACATTTTATCGTCGCCTATCCCGATGGCGTGGGCCGTCATTGGAACGACGGCCGCGGCCGGTCCTCCGCCGATGATGTCGGCTTCGTCCGCGCGCTCCTCGACGAACTCGAAAGCTCGTATCCCATCGACCCTCATCGCGTGTACGCCACCGGAATCTCCAACGGCGGCTTCTTCTCCAATCGCCTCGCCTGCGAACTCGCCGATCGCATCGCCGCCATCGCCTCGGTCGCCGCTACGATGCCCGAGCCCCTCGCCGAGTCCTGCAAACCCTCGCGCCCCATCTCCGTGCTCTACATGCAGGGCACGAAAGACCCGCTTGTTCCCATCGAAGGCGGAAAGATTGGATTCCGGCGCGGCCGCAGCCTCGGTCGCGGTGTCTCGCTTGCAGACTCCGCCAAATTCTGGCGCCGCGCGGACGGCATCGCGTCTCCGCCCGTCGTCGAAAATCTTCCCGATCGCGTGGACGACGGCACTCACGTCCGCCGCGAAAGTTGGCCGGGCGGCCGGAATCATACGCAGGTCATCGTCTACATCATCGAGGGAGGCGGACACGCGTGGCCCGGCGGGCCCCAATATCTACCGAGGTTCGTCGTGGGGAAAGCCAGCCGCAATCTCGACGCCACTCGCACGATCTGGCGCTTCTTCGAGCAGCAGTCGCTTCGTTAACGTTTAGACAGCAATCAGCGCATCGAAGAATCGCTTGTTTCCTTGCACTTGGGCGGCGTCTTCGCTCGCAGCGTTCTAATCCTGTATGGCGGCCCTTCACACCGGCGACACCCGTACAGCTCCACTTGCAAGATCCGCCAACCGCACCCTTTGCCTCTTTTGCGCCGCCTCTGCGATAATGAATCGCGCCATCGCGAGGACCATTTGACCGGCCACGAAATTCGCAGCACATTTCTGAAATTCTTCGAAGAGCGCGGCCACCGCGTCGTGCGCAGCAGTTCGCTCGTCCCCGCCAGCGACCCCACGCTGCTCTTCACCAACGCCGGGATGAACCAGTTCAAGGATGTCTTCCTTGGCATCGAGCAGCGCGACTACCGCCGCGCCGCTACTTGCCAGAAATGCGTCCGCGCCGGCGGAAAGCACAACGACCTCGAAAACGTCGGCTTCACCAACCGCCATCACACTTTTTTCGAGATGCTGGGAAACTTCTCCTTCGGTGATTATTTCAAGAAGGACGCCATCGCCTTTGCCTGGGAACTGGTCACGTCTTCCAACTGGTACGCCATTCCGAAGGAGAGACTTTTTGTCACGGTCTTCAAAGGTGAGGCCGGGGTTCCGCGCGATGCCGAAGCCTATGACGCCTGGCTCAAGACTGGCGTCGCACGTGATCGCATCCACGAATTCGGTGTGAAGGAAAATTTCTGGTCGATGGGCGATACCGGCCCTTGCGGCCCGTGCAGCGAAATCCACTACGACCTGGGCCCCGCCGCCTCCGACAAAGGCCACAAAGATTGCGAATTCGGCTGCGAATGCGGCCGCTACGTGGAAATCTGGAATCTTGTCTTCATGCAGTTCAATCGCGATGCGGCCGGCAAGCTCAATCCCCTGCCGAGGCCGTCCGTCGATACCGGCATGGGACTCGAACGCCTCGCCGCCGTTTTGCAAGGGAAAATCTCCAATTTTGAGACCGACCTGTTCACGCCGCTGATTCGCAAGGCCGAAGAGCACGTCCCAGCGAAATACGGCCAGGATCCCAAGTTCGATCCCTCGTTCCGCATCGTTGCCGATCACGCGCGCGCCACCACGTTCCTCATCGCGGATGGCGTGCTGCCCTCCAACGAGGGCCGCGGCTACGTGCTCCGCAAGATCATGCGACGGGGCATGCGCCACGCGCGCCTCCTCGGCCCGGAGAAGCCGTTCTTCACCGACATGGTGTTGGCGGTTCGCGAGCTGATGGCCGATCCCTACCCTGAACTGATGGGACCGGCAGGCGCTCACGTCCCCAAAGTCGTCTCCGAGGAGGAGCGCAGATTCCAGCGGACGGTGGACGTCGGCCTCAAAAAGCTTGAGGAAGGTCTCGCGCCGCTTATCGTCTCCGCTGAGGGCGTCGCGAAAAAACGGGCCGTCTATCGCGGCGAAGATGCCTTTCGGCTCTACGACACGTACGGTCTGCCGCGCGATTTCATCGAAGATGTCGCCCGCGATGCCGGGGTGCAAGTCGACTGGGCCGGCTTTGATAAGGCCATGGAAGAACAGCGCGCACGGGCGAAGGCTTCCTGGAAGGGCATCGGAAAAGAAGTCGCCAATCCCGCCTACACGAAACTCGCGCAGACTTTCAAGACCGAACCCGATTTCTATTTCGGCACCGCCGTGCGCGATTGCCGGATCGAAGCAATCATCACCGACAAGGGTCTCGTCAACGAAGTCCGCAAAGGCGAGGAAGCTGAAGTCGTCCTCGACCGTTCTTCGATCTATGCGGAATCAGGCGGCCAGGTTGCCGATACCGGCGGTCTCTACGACGATTCGGAAACGCTTCTGCTGGCAGAAGTTGGCGGCGCGTATTACCCGGTCAGTGGCTTGATTGCCCACCGCATTGTTGCCAAGGAAGACTTGCATGTGGGCGACCGCGTCGCCACGGTCGCTGACGCCGAGCGCCGCGCGCGAAACATGCGCAATCACACGGCCACCCATCTCATGCACGCCGCGCTGCGAAACATGCTCGGCACTCACGTGAAACAGGCTGGTTCGCTGGTTGCTCCCGATCGCTTGCGCTTTGATTTCAGCCATCCGAAGCCGCTCACCCAAGAGGACGTCGCTTGCGCTTTGATTTCTCCCATTTCGCCGCTGTGGATCAGAGCGAAATGGCCGATATCGAGCAGCAAGTGAACGAAAAGATCTGGACGAACCTCGAGCTTCGCACGGACATCATGAATATCGATGACGCACTGGCCTCCGGCGCGCTCGCCTTTTTCGGTGACAAGTATCCGGAGGCTAACGTACGCGTCGTCACGATTTCCGACGCCGCCTCACCGCGCGGCTTCTACAGCAGGGAGCTTTGCGGCGGCACGCATGTTAGTCGCACGGGCGAAATCGGAATCTTCAAGATTGTGGCCGAGCAATCCACGGCTGCGGGCATCCGCCGGATCGAGGCCATCACCGGCGACCGCGCTCTCGCCGATTACAACCGGGCCCTCACGATCCTCAGGGTGGCGGCCGGCCTGCTGAACACCTCTGAAGAGGGCCTAATCGAAGCAATCGAGCGGCAGTCCGACTCCGCCAAGCAACTCGAGAAGCAGGTCGAGGCCTTTAAACGCAAGGCGGCCGGTTCTCAGGCCCAGGGGCTCCTCGAAACTGCCCGCGATCTCAAGGGTATTCGGGTTCTGGCCGCACAGGTCAGCGGCTTTGACCGCGATGCCCTGCGCCAGCTCGTGGATGCCCTCCGCCAAAAGCTCGGGTCGGGTGTGGTCGTCCTGGCTACCGCCGAGGACGGCAAAGTCGCTCTAATTGCAGGAGTTACGAAAGACCTCACCAGGAAGCTGCACGCCGGCAAGATTGTTCAGGAATTGGCCAAACTCGTGGGCGGTTCTGGGGGCGGAAAGCCCGATTTGGCGGAGGCTGGCGGAAAGGACACATCGGGCATAGAAAAGGCCCTCAGTCACGTTTACCCCCTCCTAGACCGGTTGTTATAATTCCCGCCGCGCCAGAACCTTACGCCGGGAAAGCCTTGTCTCGACGGCGGCTTGCCGTGGTCTGACGGCCGCCTGTCTCGCTTGCGAACGGTCTTTCGCCTTCCCCTTACGGCATGACCCGGCCGCGGAGAGCAGTCGAGCATGACCAGGGCCAGGATCACCATTGTGCTGCTGGTGGCGGGAACCTGGTTTTCGCTGCCGACGCTCTCCCATGCCCAGATTGCGTCTGTCGTGAATGATCGCGGCAAGTTGGTCTTCGTCAATGGGGACTCCACGAAAACGCGTCGGGGGAGTACTATTAGTTCTCGCCCGACTCGGTCCGAGACCTCCTTTAGTGCTTCCGTGGGGTCGCTGACGGTGCCTGGCGCGTCGTTTGGTGCGCTGAACGGTGGGGTGATCGAGCCGGGAGACCGGCGTCTCGACCGCATTGTCTCCGAGGCGGCTCAGCGCCACCATGTGGACCCGGAGCTTGTGAAAGCCGTGATCAGTACGGAATCCGGGTGGAATCCGTACGCGGTATCCCGCAAGGGTGCCATGGGGCTGATGCAACTTGTCCCTGCGACAGCGGAGCGCTTTGGGGTTGGGAATCCCTATGATCCCGCCCAGAACGTCGAGGGGGGAACGGCGTACTTGAAATCGCTGCTGGATCGGTACAACGGCGACTTGACCAAGTCGCTCGCGGCATACAACGCCGGCGAGCGAGCCGTAGATCAGAGCGGCGGCGTTCCTGCGTTTCCGGAAACGCGGCGGTACGTGCAAAAGGTTACGAACGCTTACTTTGGGTCGGACTCGGGCCCTGATTCGCCGACTGGAATTCATCGAAGGCGTCCCGTCCGGCGGGAAGTGGAACCGGACGGGCGCGTGGTTTTCACGAACGAATGAAGCGTACTGACGTGGCAAGAATACACCGCGACACGAAACGCGCCCTTTCCATCATAGGGATCGCCGCCCTCGCGGTGTGCCTTGCTCCTCCGGCCCATGCCGACAAGAAATCGCAGGCTCGGGAACAATTCGCGCGCGCCGTCAAGATGCGCACGATGCTCGAAGGCTACCTCGAGAAAGACCGTTCCATCTCCGATTACAGGCAGACCGTCGCTGCGTACCATAAGGTTTATCTGATCACGCCGCACGCGCCGGAGGTGACGCCGTCTCTCGTGGCCGAGGCCGAATTGTATCGAGAGATGGGGCGCTTGTTCGATCCGAAGTATTTTCAATCTTCGACTCATGCGTATCTATTTCTTCTGAAGCAGTACCCGGGGAGCCGCTACCGCGGCTCTGCTCTGCTCGCGATTGCTGAGATCCAAAAGAACGATTTGAACAAGCTCGACGATGCGGAGGCCACTTACAAGGAATATCTGAGACGCTTTCCGCAGTCGGAAAGAGCCGCCGATGCCCGCGCGGCATTAACAGAAATCGCCGACAATCAGTCAACCGATGCCGACCCACAACCGGACCTGCAGGGGCAGCGCGTCGAGCCGCGCACGGCCGATCGACACACATCCAGCGTGACGGGCATTCGCACCTGGAATGCAAGAGACTACACCCGCGTCGTGGTGTCGCTTGACGACACGATAAAATATGATGCCGCGCACATCTTTTCTCCCGATCGCATCTATTTCGATCTCTATAAGGCCAGAGTCGGTTCGAAGCTCTCCACCCAAAAGCTGGACGTGCCGGGTGGTCTGCTAAAGACCATTCGCATTGCCCAAAATAAAGAAGGCGTGGTCCGCCTGGTCCTGGATGTGGACGGCGCAAAAGACTACTCGGCGTTTCTGCTGGCGAATCCCTACCGGCTCGTAATCGATGTTCACGCTCCACGGGCGACGACGTTGACGGTCGCAGCCAAAAAAACGCCCGCGCCGTCGAATTCGCCCTTGAGAACTGCGGTTGACCCCAAGCCTCCGGCTGTGGCGAAGCCTAATCGCGACGGCGAGCGTTCCCTGACCCGCACCCTCGGCCTGAAAATCAGCCGCATCGTGATCGACCCCGGCCACGGCGGCCACGACACAGGTACGATCGGTCCGCACGGCTTGATGGAGAAGGATCTGTGCCTGGACGTCGCTCTGCGACTGGGGCGATTGATTCAGCGGAAGCTGCCGAGCGCGGAAGTGATCTACACGCGTAATGACGACACGTTCGTCCCCCTCGAAGAGAGGACGGCGATCGCCAACAAGGCGAAGGCCGATCTGTTCATTTCGATCCATGCGAATTCCAGCCGGGACCGCAAGGCGCGTGGAGTCGAAACCTATTATTTGAACTTCGCGACGTCCTCCGAGTCGATGGAAGTGGCCGCGCGCGAAAACGCGAACTCGCAGGAGTCGCTGCACGATTTGCAGGATCTCATTAAGAAGATCGCGCGCAACGACAAGATCGAAGAATCGAAGGAACTCGCGGGCGATATCCAGGAAATGCTTTCCAGGCGTTTGCAACTCGTGAGCCATGGAGAAAGAAATCGCGGCGTCAAGAAAGCCCCTTTCGTTGTCCTGATCGGGGCCAACATGCCGTCGGTGCTTTCGGAAATTTCCTTCGTCAGCAACCCGAACGACGAGCGCTTGCTCCGAAGGGCCAGTCAGCGCCAGCGGATTGCTGACGGCCTGTACGGGGGCATCGCTACGTATCTCGATAACCTGAACAGCCTTTCCTACGATAAGCGGAAACTTGTATCCGACGATCGAGTCCCCGACGACCACCTCGAAGCTGCCGCAGTGGCGTCGACTGGGAATCCCAAGTAAAATTCCAGCGTCTGATAAAATATAGTCATGCGCCGTTTCGCTATCTTCCTGCCTGCCATTCTGTTTCTGGGTGTCTTCGCCGTTGGCGCCCAGGGAATTCTGCCCAGTTCTCTGGCCGGGTGGTCGGATGGCGGAGTGCCGCCCGCGACTCTGTTCCCAGAGCGCGCCCAGATGCCAATCCTCACCGAATATGGCTTCGTTTCGTTCGATTCCCGCAGCTATTCTCGCGGCTCGAATCGGCTCGATGCCGCTGTGTACAAAATGAAGGATCCCAGCGGCGCGTACGGTCTGTATTCTTTCTCGCGTACCTCGGATATGGTTCGTGCCGATCTGGCGGAGCATTCCTCCATGTCGCGCGAACGCGCGCTCGTGCTCATCGATAACTTGGTCCTCGACGTCCGTGGGCCCGAAATCTCCAAGTTTCGACCGGAGCTCGAATCCCTGATGGCTTCGGTTGCAGCCCAGGCCAGGCGCGGGACACTGCCGACATTGTGGCGGCACGTTCCGCCACAACATATGGTCAAGGGCTCGGACCGCTATATTCTCGGCCCGCAGACACTCAATCAACTCTATCCCGTCGCCCTGGGCGGCTCGCTGGGGTTTTCAAACGGAACGGAGGCGGAAGTCGCTCGCTACCGCCTAGGCGATCGCGATGCCGCGCTCCTTATCGCGGACTTTCCCACGCCGCAACTCGCGATGCAGACGCTTAAAGAACTCCAGGCCCATTACAACGTGAACGGCTCAAATCCTGGCGCCTCACCGGCGCTGTTCGCAAAGCGCTCGCTGACGTTGCTTGCCATTGTCGCCGACGCGCCTAATCAGAAAGAGGCGGAGTCCCTGCTAAGCCAGGTTCGTTCCGGCATTGAGATCACTTGGAACGAGCCACCCTTTGAAGTGACTCAGCCAGATATCATTACGATGGTGGTCGGAATCCTGGTCGGCACAGGGATTCTCTGCCTTTTTACCCTGGTCGCCAGCCTAGCCTTCGGAGGTTTTCGCCTTCTTGTGAAGCGTATGTTGCCGGGAAAGATCTTCGACCGCGAAAGCCAACTTCAGGTCATACAACTCGGTCTTGTCAGTAAGCCCATCAATGCAGAGGACTTCTACGACCGCAGCGGCCCACCGGTGGACGATACAAAAGTGGACAAGAACCTCCCCGACCGGGTCGCCCTTCGCCTATTTCGCTGATAATACAGACGTTATATAAGATATAGATTTTGGGTTTCCCGCTTGACTTCGCTGGAACCGCCCACTAGACTGCGGTCGAGGAAAGGGTTCTGTGGCCATCCGCGCATTGGCCGCTGAGCTTTCTCCCCTCGAAGGCCCGCCGCGAGGCGGGCCTTTTGCTTTTTCGGCGCTCGCCATTCCACATTGCGTTACCCGGAAACGGGCCGCCTTGTCTCTCGGTGTTGATCCCCGCTCTACGCGTGGCTTGGAGCAAATCATTTGGCGGTGCGGGCTGTCGCGTTGGTGGCCTTCAAAACCCTCTCATAATAAGCCTCATAGAGCGGGATAATGTCGTTGGCGCAGTACTTGCGGCGGGCATTGGCGCGGGCCATCTCGCCCATCCCCCGGCCGCGGTCTGGCCGGGTGAGAATTTCGAGCGCATATTTTGCGCCGGCCGCCACGTCGCGCGGCTCGAAGAGATAGCCGTCCACCCCATGCGTGACGACTTCGGGCAGGCCTCCTACGTTGGTCGCCAGCACGGGAACCTCACACGCCATTGCCTCCAGGGCGGCCAGTCCAAAGGATTCCAAATCGCTCGGAAGCAAAAACAGATCGGCCAGCCCAAGCTTTTCGTGCACGCGATCCTGCTTACCTAGGAACAGCACGTCCCTCGAAAGACGTTTCTTTCGCACGATATACTCGGCGGCGCCGCGATCGGGGCCGTCGCCGATCATCACCAGCTTGGCGGGAATTTTCTCACGTACCAGCGCAAAAATTTCGATGGCGTCGGTCACGCGTTTCACCGGCCGGAAGTTCGAAAGATGCATCAGAATCGGCTCGCCGTCCGCCGCCCATTGCGCGCGGGCCGCCTCATCCTCCGAGCGCTTGTAGAGATCGCAGTTGACGAAGTTTGGAATCACCTCGATGGGCCGCTTGATTTCGAACTCCTTGACCGTGCGATCGCGCAGGTAGTTCGAGATGGCCGTGACGCCGTCGCTCTGCTCGATCGAGAAGCGAGTGATGGGCAGGTAGCTGCGATCCGTGCCGACCAGCGTGATATCGGTCCCATGCAACGTGGTGATGAATGGCAGCCGGCGCGGCGCGGCCATCATCCGGGCCAGCAGGGCGCTCACTGAATGCGGAATCGCGTAATGGACGTGCAGCAGGTCGAGCGAGGCATATTCGGCGACCTCGGCCATCTTCGTGGCGAGCGCCAGCGTATATGGCGGGTGGTCGAAGAGGGGGTAGTTGGTGACCTCGACTTCGTGAAACCAGATGTGCTCGCCCGCGCCACTCAGCCGGATCGGCATGGCGTAGCTGATGAAATGAACGTCGTGGCCTCGGGCCGCAAGCTCAATGCCGAGCTCGGTGGCCACGACGCCGGAACCGCCGTAGGTTGGGTAGCAGGTGATCCCGATTTTCATGCTGGTTGCAGCCGGCGGCCTATCGAGTCCGGCAAGGACAGCCTGTCAATTGCAGATGGTGCAAGGGCTGGCTTCTACTGGCCGTTCGAGCCCCCGTGAGCCGCATCTTCGCCGTCCTTGTAAATGTAGCGGATCATGTGCTTATAGATGAGCAGATTGGGGCTGCCGTAGCGCGTGAGCTTGATACAGTCCCGGTCGTACCACTCCACGGTGCCGTGCAGCACTTCCCCATCGGTCAAAACCACGGCCACGGGGGTTCGCGACTGCATCTGTTTCACGTAATAGAAATTCTCCGCGAATGTCTGTTCCGGAGGGGCGGGCTTCTTCCGGGGCGGCGCCTCGCGCTGCGGTGGTTGCGCCGACCGCGGCGCGTATTGTTCCTTCACGTCGGGGAGAGCGGGACGAAACAGCTTGCGATTCACCATAATTGCTCCTTCGGAATTAGGCCGTCGAGGACGCTACCTCTTATGACTGTCACGGAAAATATTTGGTTGCAAAAAATCGTGTGAACCGCCGAAAAATTCGGCGCCTCACCGAGCGCTAAGCGAAGCCATGAGCGAATCCAGGCCCAGTTGACGCCCGATATTACGGCGCAGCCGGGCTTCCAACGTGTCCAGGCCGCGCGTGGCCCGCAAAACCCACTCCCAATCGACCTTCTTGGCAAGTGACTCCACCTCCCTGCGCAGGTCGGGATTGCGAGGGAAACTGCTCTTCGGTCCCTGGGAAACTTCCAGCAGATCTGTGAACACACTATAGAACAGCGCCAAAATATTTTCAAACGATTCCCGCTCCTGCTTCGCAAGCTGAGCGGTGGCCGCGAAAATATCAGCGTACTTCTCTCCCGCGATGGCCTGGTCGAGAAGGCGCAGGACGCTTCGGCGGAGGCGCGCCGACTCCTCGAGGTCGAGCGACAGGGCGGCGCCGGGACTGCCATCGGAGAGTTGTGCTGCCAGCTTGCGCTCCGCGGGCTTCAAATCGGTACGCGCTTTCAGGAATGCCTCGATCTGCTCGACCGGTACGGGTGCGAAACGAAACTGCAGGCAGCGCGAACGGATCGTCGGCAGCAGCGCATCCGGCGACGAAGCAAGCAGGATCAACGTGGCGGACTCGGGCGGCTCTTCGAGAATCTTGAGGAACAGGTCGGCGTCGGTCCAGCGCATCGTGTCGGCGCCGTCGAGGATGAACACGCGCCGACGGCCCTGGGGCCGGAAATAGGCGGCGCGCTGCACGGCGCGGAGTTGCCCGACGCGGATCATCGGCCGGGCAACGGGAGTGCGCAGCCGCACCGGGTCTGGAGCGATCAGCCAGACGTCGGGATGCGGCTCGAGAATCAGCGGCGTGCGCTCGACCGCAGCCGCGTCGGCGCTTTCGCCGCGCTCGGCGAGTCCCGCCTCGATGAGCGGCGTTGGATCCGCAAGCGGCGCCATGCGCCGGCAAGAGGCGCACTCGCCGCAGAAATCGTCCTTCAGGCGCTCGCAGTTCGCGGCCTGCGCAAACATCCTCGCCAACGTGTATTTGCCGATGCCGCGCGGGCCGGTGAAAAGCAGCGCGCTCGGAACGCGTTCGCGCCCCAGCATCGAGCGCAGGGCGCGAACGATGCGTTCGTTGCCGAGAAAATCGTCGAAGCCCATCAAGTCACCCATTCGCGCGCAGCGCGGGAGAGATGCGCCGTTCCATGGCAACGAGAATTTCCCGGTGGATCGAGTCCGGGGAGCGCAGGGCTCCGGCAGCGGCGTCGAAGCACTCGATTCTCACCCAATTTTTCGCCTGTGCAAGCTCGTCGTAAACCCGTGAGGCTGCTTCGAGATGCGCGAGGTCGGCTTCCTGCAGATCGTGCTTCTGATTCGTGTAGCCGCGCGCGCCTTTTTCGGCAACCACCCGATGCGCCTCGGCCACAGGCACGCGCAGGTAGATGACCAGATCTTCGGCGGGCAGCGCGTAGACCTGGTATTCAAGCTCGCGCAACCATGCTAGAAACTCTTCGCGCTTTTCACGCGGCACCCTCGCCCCTTGATGCGCGAGGTTCGAGCCGACGTAGCGGTCGGCGAGCACGGTCTTGCCAGCGGCGAGCGCGTTTTCGATAGCGGGCTTCGATTCGAGACGGTCGCCAGCGTAGAGCAGCGCGGAAAAGTGCGGATCAACGGCTTCGAGCGAGCCGAATTCGCCGTTGAGGAAACGCGCCACCAGCTTGCCGAAAAAGCCTCCGTAATTGGGAAAGCTGATTTGCGAGAAGGCGATTCCCCGCCCCGCAAACGCGCGTGCCAGGAGATCGAGCTGCGTGCGTTTTCCGGAGCCGTCGATCCCTTCGAGAACGATGAACTTTCCGCGGGCGGGCATAGGAGCGGCCGCCAGTGTAGCACGGGAAGGCGACGTTCGCCGGACGCGTCCGGAGAGACCGCGGGGCTCCCGCCCGCGGGCCGCCCTGCGAGTGTCGATTAGAATGGCATGCTCTCCTTTAATTTCAACGAGTTAGAGGCGTTTCTAATCGCCAGAGTGTCGATTAGATAGGGTGCATGCGGGTACGCATACAAGAGAGATCCCTCGACTCGCGGCGCTCGCTCGGGACGACGACCCTGATCGGGTCGTCGGTTTCTAATCGCCAGAGTGTCGATTAGAAATCGCTTGGCACCGGGCCTCAAGTGCAAAGTTCTGGCACCCATATTCGTTCCTCAGCGGGGCGAAAGACTGCCCCGACTGACGCTAACACAGTGCGAGCGGTGATTTCTATTGTGGAAAATACGGACACGCGGAAGTGCTAGATGAAGCGGAGGATGACAGTTTACAGTTCACGAGAGGCCTCGCAGATTTGCGTACTCCCTTGCGCAGACGAGGCGAGAAAGTGGCCCACGGAACGACTGCGTGGAAATCGCGAGATGTCTGAGTACTCGATTACGGCGTGCTAGAATCGCGCCGCGGGTGGGACGAATTGAACGTAGCGAATGGCATTTCGGTGAATGTGGAGCGGGTGCGCGAGCGCATCGCGCGGGCGGCAGAACGCGCCGGGCGGAGCGTGGGCGACATCACGATTGTTGCGGCATCGAAGACTTTCCCGGCGGAGGCCATTCGTGCGGCGTACGAGGCCGGTTTGAGGCATTTCGGCGAGAATCGCGTCCAGGAGTTCGACACGAAGCGAGGGAAGCTCGGAGATCTCGACGCGACGTGGCACCTGATTGGGCATCTGCAAAGCAACAAGGCGCGGCGAGCGGTGCAGATATTCGATCGCGTGGATTCGGTTGATCGGCTGCCGCTCGCGCAGAAGCTCGACTCCGCGGCGCAAGAATTCGGGGCACGTTTGCAGGTGCTGATCGAAGTGCATCTCGGCGGCGAGGAGACGAAGAGCGGCGTCGAGGAGACCGATGTGGCGGCGCTTGCTGAAGGTGTCGAGGCGCTGGCGCACCTTGAATCACCGGGGTTGATGGCGATCCCGCCGTATTTCGAGGAGGCCGAGCGAGTGCGTCCCTATTTTCGGAAGTTGCGGGATTTGCGGGATGAGTTGAGCCGGCGCCTGGGGCGGGAGTTGCCGGTGCTTTCCATGGGCATGAGCCATGATTTCGAGGTCGCCATCGAGGAGGGCGCAACCGAGGTG
>OBLQ010000161.1_pt1 | contig 23520 bp, 16 predicted proteins | sample 1519881 | NCBI WGS metagenome assembly OBLQ01 (sample SAMN01911456, study PRJEB22533) | soil metagenome | biome: Soil | place: Malaysia | collected 2012-04-30 | depth DG_metagenome m | reverse complement strand
TGGAGAAGGACCTGGGGCTCGACCGCGGGCGCGTCAATGTGAATGGCGGCGCCATCGCGCTGGGCCATCCCCTCGGCGCCACCGGTACGCGTCTGGTGCTGACGCTGGGGCGCGAGCTGGCGGCGCGCAGGAAGAAGTACGGAATTGCCAGCGCCTGCATCGGCGGCGGTCAGGGGATCGCGATGCTGATCAAGCGCTGGGAGGGCTAGGGAGAGTCGAGCGGGTGGATGTCCATCCGCGTCGTTGACAGTGGGATCTAGTGCCGCGTGGTGGATATGCATCTGCCACAAACGGAAGGAATGAATTCCATGCAGACAATTGCGGTTGTCCCTGGAGATGGTGTCGGGCCCGAAGTCATCGACGAAGCATTGCGCGTGCTTCGTCGTGTCAGTGACATCGAGGGCCTCAAGTTCGAAAGCGTGTCGTTCCCATTCGGCGCCGAACACTACCTGCGCACGGGCGAATTGATGCCCCACAGCGTGATCGGCGAGTTCAAGAACATGGATGCCATCCTGCTCGGCGCCATTGGCGATCCGCGCGTGGAGACCGGCGTTCTCGAACGCGCCATCATCGGCGGCATGCGCTGGGGCGAGCTCGACATGTACATCAATCTCCGGCCCATCAAACTCTACGCGGAGTATCTGTGTCCGCTCAAGGACAAGAAGCCGGAGCACATCGACATGGTGTTCGTGCGCGAGAACACCGAGGACCTCTACATCGGCATCGGCGGGCACTTCAAGAAGGGCTCTCCCGACGAGGTTGCGATTGCGCAGATGATGATGACGCGCAAGGGTGTCGAACGCGCGGTGCGGTATGCGTTCGAGCTGACCCGCAAGCGCAACCGGCGCAAGAAACTCACCCTGATCGACAAGGCCAACGCCATTGGCGCGATGGATCTGTGGACGCGGACCTTCGCCGAGGTGGGCAAGGAGTACCCGGACGTCGAGCGCGACCACGCCTACATCGATGCCGCGTGCATGTGGATGGTCAAGAATCCGGAGTGGTTCGACGTGGCCGTGACGGGGAATATGATGGGCGACATCATCACGGATCTGGGTGCGTCCATCTCGGGCGGACTCGGCATTGCGGCCTCGGGAAACATCCATCCCGGCAAGGTGAGCATGTTCGAGCCCATCCATGGATCGGCTCCCAAGCACGCGGGCAAGGGGGTCATCTGCCCGCTGGCGGCGCTGAGCGCGACCCAGATGATGCTCGATTTCCTGGGCCACGAGGGTGCGGCCGCCCGGCTGGACACGGCCATCACGAAGGCCCTCACCTCGGGTGAGATCAAGTCCATCGCCACCAGCAGGCGGGATGAAGACCGCGGAATACACCGACGTGGTGCTGAAATACCTGAAGTAGCGGCTTGTCTATTTTGCTTGACCGGGACGGGACGCGGTTTCTAGCATCTCCGTCCCGGTTCGGCCATAATGGTCCGATAATCAAGAACTTGCGAGAGTGGCGGAACTGGCAGACGCGCTGGATTTAGGATCCAGTGAGGCAACTCGTGGGGGTTCGACTCCCCCCTCTCGCACCAGGGGCGTAACGCAAATGACGAATACCGACGCACACGATCACGATCACGAACACGATCACCATGATCATGATCATGATCACGCGCACCACGATCACGATCATCACCACCATCACCACGGGCCGGAGCGGGCCTTCACGGTGACGGTGGCCAGTCCCAGCCAGACCCGGCGCGTACTTTCCGTGCAGGTCCCGGCCGAGGAACTGGAAAAAGAACGGGCAGCCGTCCTGCAGGAGATGCGTCGGCGCATTCGCGTCCCGGGCTTCCGCAAGGGCAAGGTCCCGGCCGGATTCCTGCAGAAGAACTATGCGGACGCCATTCAGAGCGATGCGGTCCGAAACCTGCTTCCGGACGTGTACGAGCAGGCCCTCCACCGGGAGCACATTCACCCGCTGGGGGACCCGGTGTTCGAGAACGTGAAGCTCGATGAGGGCGGGGTCGCGTTCGATGTAAAAATCGACGTCCGGCCCGAGGTAACGCTCTCGGGCTACGACAAGGTCTCGGTCGAGGTGCCCCGCCGGCCGGTCACGGATCAGGATGTGGACCAGGCCCTGGACGGGATTCGCGAGCGGCTGGCGGCGTTCGACACCGTCACCCGCGAGGCGACGCCGGCTGACCACCTGGTGATCGATTATGTGCCGCTGGCGGCCGATGGTACGCCGGAAGAGAAGTCCCGGGCGAAGGACTATCCGGTATCGCTGGCCAGCGACAGCCTCCTGGCCGAATTTCGTGAGGGGCTGGTGGGGATGAAGGCGGGCGAGGAGAAGGAAATCAAGGTCACGTACCCGGCGGATTTCGGGGATGAACGCGTGGCCGGCACGGAACGCACCTTCCGGGTGCAGGTCAAGGAAGTGAAGGAGAAGCTCCTTCCCGAACTGGACGACAATTTTGCGAAGCGCGTGGACGAGACCGCGGGCACGCTGCTCGAGCTGAAGATCCGGATTCGCAAACAGCTCGAACAGGAAGAGGAGACGCGCTACCGCCGCGATGTGGACGAAAAGATCATCGACGCCATCATCGCGGGCAACCCCTTCGAGGTGCCCGAAGTGATGGTCTCGAACTACCTCGACTCACTGGTCGAGGAGGACCGCCGCCAGCATGGTGGCCAGGCCGGCGACCCGGCCCGGGAAACGGAAATCCGCGAGGTCTTCCGGGACTCGGCGGTCCGGATGATCCAGAAGTACTTTGTGATGGATGCCGTCAAGCGGCAGGAAAAAATCGAGCTTTCGGCGGAGGATGTGGACCAGCGTGTGCAACTGCTGGCCCAGGGGCTGGGCAAGCCCCCCGAGGAGATTCGTGCCATGGTCAGCCACCCCGAACGCCGCCGGGGGTTCGAAAGCGACCTGGTCGAAGAGAAAACTATGCGCTTCCTGCGTGACCACGCGGTGGTCAAAAGCCCGTAGTTTCCTCTTTTGTGTGGCGCCCGGACGTAAGTTATATTGGAGTCGCACGTAGGAGAGGTTGGTAATATGTCCGAGAAACTTCACATTCCGGTTCCGTTCGTCATCGAGCAGACAGGGCGCTACGAGCGCTCCTATGACATCTATTCCCGGCTTCTCAAGGACCGCATCATCTTCCTGGGAACGCCCATCGATGACACGGTATCCAACCTGATCGTCGCCCAGATGCTGTTCCTCGAGGCCGAGGACGCGGAGCGCGACATCTATTTGTATATCAACAGCCCCGGCGGCTCGGTATCGTCCGGGATGGCCATCTACGATACCATGCAGTACATCCGCCCCGCCGTGGCGACCATCTGCATGGGGCAGGCGGCCAGCATGGCGGCCATGCTGCTGGCGGCGGGGAGGAAGGGCAAGCGCTCGGGGCTGCCCAACTCGCGCGTCATGATCCACCAGCCCTCGGGCGGGTCGGAGGGGCAGGCGGCCTCGATCGAAATCTATACGCGGGAAATCTTGCGCCTGCGCGACCGGCTGAATACCTTGCTTGCCGAACACACCGGTCAGCCGGTAAAGAAGATTGCAAAAGACACCGACCGCGACTATTTCATGTCTGCGGAGGAAGCCCGGGATTACGGTATCATTGATAGTATCTTTGTGAATCGGCCCGAATCACCCAGCGAGCCCAAAGAGGCCAACGTCGCGTGAAGAAGAAGATCGGTAATCCACACATTCTGCGCTGCTCGTTCTGCGGGCGCGGCCAGGACGAAGTCACCAAGCTGATTTCCGGGCCGTCGGTCTACATCTGCAACGAGTGCATCAAGCTGTGTAAGGATATTCTCGACGACGAGATTTCGGGGCAGGTTCTGTTCGATTCCGACGAGTTCCCGAAGCCGAAAGAGATCAAAGAATTCCTCGACCTGTACGTGGTGGGACAGGATGACGCCAAGGTGATGCTCTCGGTGGCGGTCTACAACCACTACAAGCGCATCATGCACGAGCGCACCACCAACGAGGTCGAGATCGAGAAGAGCAATATTCTCCTGCTCGGGCCCACCGGCACCGGCAAGACGCTGCTCGCCCAGACGCCCTTCGCCATCGTGGACGCCACCGCGTTTACGGAGGCCGGCTACGTGGGTGAAGACGTCGAGAACATTCTGCTCAAGCTGTACCAGAACGCGGGGTCGTCGGTGGCGGCGGCCGAGAAGGGCATCGTCTACATCGACGAGATCGACAAGATCGCGCGCAAGACCGACAGCCCGTCCATCACGCGCGACGTCTCCGGCGAGGGCGTACAGCAGGCACTGCTCAAGATGCTGGCGGGAGCGATCGCCAACGTGCCGCCGCAGGGTGGGCGCAAGATCCCGCAGCAGAACTATATCGAGATCAACACCAAGAACATTCTGTTCATCTGCGGCGGCGCCTTCGAGGGCCTGGACAAGGTCATCGAGCAGCGCACCGGCCGCAAGGTACTGGGTTTCGGGCGCGAGACCGTGAAGAACGCGCGCGACGAGCGCAGCCGGATTCTGCGCAACGTGGCTCCCGAGGACCTGATCAAGTTCGGTCTTATTCCCGAGCTGGTGGGACGTCTGCCGGTGGTGGGCGTGCTCAACCCGCTCGACGAGGCGGCGCTGGTCGAAATTCTGACCCGTCCCAAAAACGCGCTCACGCGGCAGTACAAGAAGCTCTTCCAGATGGAGGATGTCGAACTGGTGTTCGACGAGACCGCCGTCCGGGCCATCGCTCGCATTGCCAAGCAGCGCGAGACCGGTGCCCGCGGCCTGCGCGCCGTCATGGAAGAAACCATGCTGCACCTGATGTACGACATTCCGTCCCGGACCGACGTGCGCAAGGTCGTGATCAGTGAGGATACGATCCTCAAGCACGCGGCGCCGGAAGTTGTGCTGCAGCGCGATCGCCGGGTAAAAGAAGCTTGATCGGCGCGCCGCCCCCGGGTTTCAATTCCTCCGACTTTTACGCCGTTTTCCCGTTCGACTCCCTGAGGGGAGCGAGGAGACACACGCATGGCATCTGTTGAACGAGACGACGACACCATCCGCATCCCCGACAGCCTGTCGGTCCTGCCGTTGCGGGACGTCGTCATTTTTCCGGGCATGATCACGCCGCTGCTGGTGGGGCGTCCGCGCTCCCTGGCTGCGCTGGATGAGGCCATGAAGGGCGAGCGGCTTCTTCTGGTGCTGACGCAACGCCAGATGAACGTCGACGATCCCTCGCCCGAAGACCTCTATCAGGTGGGCACGGTGGTGAAGATCCTCCAGCTCATGCGGCTGGTGGAGGGAACCATCCGCATTCTGGTGGAAGGCGTGGCGCGCGGCGAAGCGGAACGCTTCCACCGCACGCGCAAGTACCTGCGCGCGGACGTGCGCGTGATGAGCGGCGCCCAGCTCGCCTCCAATCAGATGGAGGCCATGGTGCGCAGCGTGTCATCGCAGTTCACGGAATACGTGCAGCTCAACAAGCGCATTCCCGATGAGGTGCTGCGCTCGGTGCTGCCCATCGAAGACCCGGACCGGCTGGCCGATTCCATGGCGTCGCACCTGATCGCCAAGATCGAGTCCAAGCAGCCGCTGCTGGAAGCCATCCACCTTCCCGACCGCTACCGCCTGCTGGGCACCATCCTGGCCGAGGAACTGGAGATCCTGCGCCTCGAGAAGAAGATCGAGGGCGAGGTGCGCAGCCAGGTGCAGAAGAACCAGAAGGAGTTCTACCTCAACGAGCAGCTGAAGGCCATCCGCAAGGAACTGGGTCACGGCTCCGGCGACGAATCCAACGAGATCGAAGAGATGCGCGAGCGCGTCGAGAACGCGGGCATGCCGGAACGCGCGCGCGAGGTCGCGCTGAAGGAGCTCGATCGTCTCTCCAAGATGCCGTCGCTCTCACCCGAGGCGACGGTGGTGCGCAACTACCTGGACACCATGCTGTCGCTGCCGTGGAATATTCGTTCGGAAGAGCGCCTCGACCTCGGCCAGGTGCGGCGCCAGCTCGACCTGGACCACTACGGCCTGCGCAAGGTCAAGGACCGCATCCTCGAGTATCTGGCGGTCATGAAGCTGTCCAATTCGCTGAAAGGCCCGATTCTGTGCTTCGTGGGCCCGCCGGGGGTGGGGAAGACGTCGCTGGGCCAGTCCATCGCGGATTCCATGGGGCGTAAGTTTGTGCGTTTTTCGCTGGGAGGCGTGCGCGATGAGGCCGAGATCCGCGGCCACCGCCGCACCTACATCGGTTCGCTGCCGGGCCGGATCATTCAGTCGCTGATCAAGGCGGGGACGCGGAATCCCGTGCTCCTGCTCGACGAAGTCGACAAGATGTCCAGCGACTTCCGCGGTGATCCCGCCTCGGCGCTGCTCGAGGTGCTGGACCCGGAGCAGAATCACTCCTTCAGCGATCATTACCTCGAGGTGGAGTTCGACCTCTCCGAGGTGATGTTCATCACCACCGCCAACGTGACGCACACCATTCCGCCCGCGCTGCAGGACCGCATGGAGATCATCCGGCTGCCGGGTTACCTGGAGGCGGAAAAGGTGAAGATCGCGCGCAAGCATCTGTTGCCCAAGATGCTGCCGCGGCACGGGCTCAAGGACAACGACGTGCAGATCAGCGACTCGGCCATGCGCCGTGTGATCCAGGCCTACACGCGCGAGTCGGGCGTGCGCAATCTCGAGCGCGAACTGGCCAAGATCCTGCGCAAGGTGGCGAAGGACGTGGCCAGCAACGGGCGCAACGGCGACGGGGTCAAGATCTCGACCAAGAACCTCGAAAAGTTTCTCGGTGTGGCCAGCTTCACCGAGAAGGAGATTCTGGAGAAAAACCTGGTGGGCGTGGCCACCGGACTGGCGTGGACGAGCTTCGGCGGCGACATCCTGCGCATCGAGGCCGCGTTCATGCCCGGCACGGGACGGCTGACGCTGACCGGCCAGCTGGGCGACGTGATGCAGGAGTCGGCGCAGATCGCGGTGTCCTACGCGCGCAGCATGGCGCGCGTGCTGCCGCTCAAGAAGAACTTCTTCCACGAGATCGACGTGCACATCCACGTCCCCGAGGGTGCCATTCCCAAGGACGGTCCCAGCGCCGGCGTTTCCATCGCCACCGCACTGGTGTCCAATTTCTTCGGAATCCCGGTGCGTCGCGACGTGGCCATGACCGGTGAGCTCACCCTGAAGGGTGAGGTGCTTCCCGTGGGCGGGCTCAATGAGAAGACGGTGGCCGCCCTGCGCGCCGGGATCAAAGAAGTCATCATCCCCAAGGGCTCGGCGCCGGTGATTCGCGACCTTCCGCGCGAAGTGCGCCAGGGGCTCAAGATTCACACCGCGGAGACCATCCGCGACGTGCTCAAGGTGGCATTGGAACGGCCGCTGCCGCGCGCGCCGCGCCGTACGCTGAAGACCGCCGCCGAAGGCGAGCGCAAGGGCTTCTTCGAGTACATCGAGTCCAACGTCGCGCACTAGTTTGCCAGAGCTAGCGCGATGTGAAAGCGCCTGTCCGCGCTCCCACGGACAGGCGCTTTTCGTTTCTTGAGGCGGGAGTGGCCCTCTGTGGCAAGCAAAGCACCCGGACCGGTTTCGCCGGCCGGGTGCTTTCTTTTCTGTTTCTGCCGGGCTTGTGAGCAGCGCCGGTTGTGAAGTATGATCGTTAATAACCAACTTATGTCGACGCAGTTGGTCGCGCCGTGCACAGCCGCAGCCGAAGGGAATCAGTCATGAAGACTTCGCTCTGCACTCTGGCTGTTCTTTTTCTGTTCCTTCTCCTCATCGCGACCGCTACCTTCGCGCAGTCATCATCGATGGTGAGCTTCGGCGGCCTGGTCCTGGCGCCGGCGGCCGACACGCGCAATCTCATTTCCATCGACACGGCCTATGATCACACCGTCGCGGTGTGCTCCGACGGCACGGTGGTGGGATGGGGAGGCAACAAGTACGGGCAGCTGGATTTCCCGGTTCCCAACGCTGACTTCGTGGCGGCGGCGGTGGGCGGCGGTGCAACCGCCTCGCACACGCTCCTTTTGAAGGCGGACGGAAGCATCCTTGCAGTCGGAGCGAACTCGTCCGGTCAATGCGACGTCCCGGCCCCCAACGCGAATTTCGTCGCGGTTGCCGCGGGACAGATCCACAGCGTCGGCCTCAGGGCGAATGGAACCGTGGTCGCGTGGGGCAGCAATTCGTTTCAGCAGCTGGTTTTGCCCGATCCCAATGCCGGTTTCAAGGCGATCGCCGCCGCGGCTGTTCACAGCGTTGGGCTCAGGACCAACGGCACGATCGCGGTGTGGGGCAGCGGCCTCGCGGTCCTGTTCAACCCGCCTTCGGATCCAGGCTTTGTTGCCGTCGCCACCAACGAAGACACGGGTGTGGCGTTGCGCGCGGACGGTTCGGTGGAGACCTGGGGCGGCGGCTTCCTGTATGGGATCGCGCCGCCGTCGCCGAACACCGGCTTTGTCGCGATCGCTGCCGGCGACAACAATCTGGTGGCGCTCAAGTCCGACGGAACCGTCGTGCAGTGGGGAGGCCCGGCGAGCCTTCCTTCACCCAACTCCGGATTTGTGGCGGTCGGCGCGGGACCGAATTGTGGCGTCGGGATCAAAACCGACGGATCGTTCAGCGGCTGGGGCAGCAATGCGCGCGGACAACTCAACGTGCCGCTGCCGAATGATCAGATCGTGAAAATTGCCGCCGGCACCAACCAGGTGATGGGGCTGCGCACCGACGGGAGCATCGCATGTGTCACGAGTATTACCGCCCTCAACGTGCCGGCACCCAACACGGATTTCAGCGCGATTGCGGGCGGTGACAATCACAGTCTCGGGGTCAAGTCGAACGGAACCGTCGTGGGCTGGGGAAGCAACGCCCAGGGACAGCTGAATGTGCCGGCACCGAATTCCGGTTTTGTCGCGGTGGCGGCGGGAAGTTATCACAGTCTCGGCCTGAAGGCCGACGGTTCCGTGGTGGCCTGGGGAAGCAATGGCTCCGGACAGTTGAACATGCCGACGCCCAATTCGAACTTCCTGCAGATCGCGGCATGTGCATCATACAGCCTCGGGCTTAAGTCCGATGGAACCATCAGCGAGTGGGGCTACGGTCCGCGGGGGGGCGGAAACGGTCCCGGTGTTGGATTTCCCAACACGAACTTCGTCTCGATAGCGGCCGGCAATGGTGTTGCGCTCGCGCTGCGCGCCGACGGCTCCCTTGCGATCTGGGGAGACGTGAGTTTCGACGCGACGTACACGGGCCCGTCGCTGCCCTCGCCCAACACCGGGTTCATTGGCGTTGCGGCGGGCCTCGACCACGCGGCGGCGCTCAAGGCCAACGGGTCGGTGATCGTCTGGGGACCCGGCTACAACACCAACAATCAGCTCCAGCTTCCAGCCTCGAACAGTAATTTCACTGCGATCGCGGGTGGCGCGTACCAGACCCTCGCCATTCGCACCGACCAGGTGCCGGTGCCGGTCCTGCTGCAGCACTACGAGTCGGCGTGGCGCGACGATCGCGTGGTCATAACGTGGCGGCTGCTCGATATCGACGGTACGGTTACGTTCGACATCAGCAGTAGGAACGGCGATGGCCGTGTGGAGCGTATCTCTACGCCGCCCGTCATTGACGGGCCGGGAGTGTTTCACATCGATGATGCCAACGTGGAGTGGGGCGGGCGCTACACCTACGTCGTGGTTGTGAAGCAGAATGGTGAGAGCATTACATCGTTCGAGACCACGGTGGAGATTCCGCGGGCAATACTTGCGCTGGGGCCGAACCACCCCAACCCGTTCAATCCGGAAACTGCAATTCCGTTCACACTCGACCGCGCGCGCCACGTCACTCTCTCCGTTTACGACGTGAACGGAGCGCGTGTTCGCACGCTTGAAAGTCGGGTGGAGTCCGCCGGTTCGCATACCGTGACCTGGAACGGCCGGGATGACACGGGCGCACCGGTCGCGAGCGGCGTGTACTTTGCGCGTCTCGAAGCCGGCCGTGTGCTGACCCAACGGATGGTGCTGCTCAAGTAACGGCGCTATTGTCGCCGCTCGAAGCGAACCGAGTCCGGCGGAGCGATGCACAACCACACCGCGTCGATTCTGCCCTCGGCACCCACCTCGAACCGTCCCGGGTACCCGTCTGCAATGAACCGGTCGCGCCCGGTGAGATCGACGCCGAGAGAGAGGGCGCCGATGGTTGCGCTCAACGAATCTCCCTTCACCACCACATTCAGCGTTCCACAATCATCGTTGTAGAAGTCACCCGCGTAACGTGCGGCCGGCAGACTCAGCGCGCCGCCGGTTGCGCTCGTCGCCTCGGCGTTTCGGGCGGCACGCGCACGCACCATGTCCAGCAGCGCGGGCATCATGTTCGGGTGGGAGCGGGGCAGAGCGGCGTCGAGGGCCTGTGCGGCCGCGACTTCGGCCAGAAACACCGAACCCGGACCATTGGCGGCCACGGCCACGCCCAGGTTGCGTCCGGGGAGAAACGCCAGGAAGGCGCCGGAGCCCGAGTAATTACCGTTGTGGCAGTAGAGCGTATCCGCGTCGAAGGTGCGCACATCCCACCCCGCGCTCCACGCAATGCGCCGTTCCCATTTCAGTAGTGGGTGGGGGCCGGCTGCCTCGGAGGCGAGCAACGTGCGCATGCTGCGCAATGCCGCTGCCGGCAGCACGCGGCGACCGTCGAGCATGCCGTCGCCCAGCTGCAGCCGCAACCAGCGCGCCAGGTCATTACCGGTGGTGAATATCCCGCCCGCGGCGTGCATGGTGGCGTCGCTCTTGAGCGGCGTGGCGAGCACGAGATGCCCCTGCTCGTATTCGTAGGGACGTGCGACGTTGGCGTCTGCCCACGCCGCGGATGCCGCGCAGGTGGTTCGCGTCATCCCCGCGGGCACGAAGACGCGCTCGGTGACCACTTCCTGCCACGGCTTGCCCGTGACCGACTGGATCACACGGCCCAGCAGCGTGTAGTGGAGGTTCGAGTAGGCGAATGACCGGCGCGGCGTGGTTTCCGACAGCAGGCGATAGTAGCGGCCATCCGTCATTTCGCCGGTGTACGCATCTCCGAAAGTGATCGTCTTGTTCACGAGCCCCGGACGGTGTCCCAGAAGATCGCGCACCGTAATCGAATCGGCGTAGCCCGGCGTGGCAAGAGTGAAGCGTGGCAGATAGCGCCGCACCGGTGCATCCAGATCAATACGGCCGTCGTTCGCGAGCAGGGTGACGGCGCACGCCACAAACGGCTTCGTGCACGAGGCGATGTACATGCGCGTATCGAGATCGACCGGCAGGCTGCGGTCGGTGTCGCGCACGCCCAGCAGGTCTCGGCGCACAATGCCGTCGCGGTTCACGACCACCACCATCATGCCGGGAATGTGGAGCTCCTGCATGGCACTGCTCCATGCGGTAGCCAGCGAATCCGGCGCGGCCGCCCGCGCAGGAGAACACGCCGCGATCAACGTGATCAGCAGAATCCACGGGCGTGCGCTTGCGGCCGAATACATACGCATGAAGACCTCCGTGTCTCGAGCAATGGAGAAACGCCGTATGTTCGCTTTGACCGGCGCAGGCGCCCGTTGGTTTCAAGAAAATGAGCGGTGTGACGGCACTCGACGTTGCCGCAGGCGTCGGGTATGATCAGGAGGCCGCAGGAAAACCGATAACGCATGCGAGAATTCACCGACGGTTCCACTGCCATCGTGCGCGGCGCGCTCGACGCCGGCTGCACCTTCTTTGCCGGTTATCCCATCACGCCGGCGTCTCCCATTCTGATGCACATGATGCGCGAACTGCCCAAAGCGGGTGGCGTGGCCGTGCAGGGTGAGGACGAAATCGCATCGATCGGCATGTGCATCGGCGCGGCGCTCTCGGGAGCGCGCGCCATGACGGCAAGCAGCGGACCGGGACTTTCCCTCTACAGCGAAAACATCGGGCTGGCCATCATCGGCGAAGTGCCGCTGGTGGTCGTGGATGTGCAGCGCCTGGGGCCGGGTACGGGCGGTGCCACCACCGTGGGACAGGGTGACGTTCAGTTTGCACGCTGGGGCACAGCGGGCGGCTATCCGATTATCGCGCTGGCGCCGTCGTCGCTGGCGGAGTGCTACTCGCTCACGCGCCGCGCCTTCGACCTGGCGGAACGTTTTCGTTGTCCGGTGTTCGTGCTCTCTGATAAGGAACTCAACATGACCACCAATACGGTGGATGTGGCCGCGTACGCGACACCCGCGGTGCGCGCGCGCGCCGCCCTGCCCCCGCGCGAAAAACCCTACCGGTTTCTCCCCGCGGGCGATGTGCCGCCGCTGGCGCAGTTCGGCGGTGAGGCGGCGGTGCGCTTCACCGGTTCCACCCACGACGAACGCGCCATCATCACCAAGGCGCCGGCCAAGGTTGCGCAGTTGAACGAACACCTGCGCGCCAAGATCGAGGACCACCTCGACGAAATCGAAATGGTGACGTACGACGCCCAGCCGGAGGCGACCACGCTGTTCGTGAGTTACGGCATCACCGCCGGCGCGATGCGTGAGGCGGTGGCGCAGCTGCGTTCGGACGGGCGGAAGGTGTCCGCGCTCACCGTGCACAGTCTGTGGCCGGTGCCGGAGCGGGCGATCCGGGATGCCGTTTGCGCGCCCGGGATCACGCGTGTGGTGGTCGCGGAGCTCAACCACGGGCAGTATCGCCGCGAGATCGAACGGCTGGCCGGGAATATCGAGGTGCGTGGTCTGCACCGTGTGGACGGCGAGTTGATTGCGCCCGCGCAGTTCATTGACAGCGTGCGTACGTCGGAGGTGGCAAAATGACCGATCCCACCACCATCGCCACGCTGGCCGACTACCGCAACGACACGCCCTATCCCTTCTGTCCGGGGTGCGGTCACCATTCCATTCTCGACCAGCTGGCGCACGCGCTCGCGTCCCTGCAACTCGATCCGAAGAAGGTCGTGCTGGTGAGCGACATCGGGTGTTCGGGCCTCTCGGACCAGTACTTCTCCACCAGTGCGTTTCACGGCCTGCACGGTCGCAGTCTCACCTATGCCACCGGTGTCAAGCTGGCGCGGCCCGATCTGACCGTGATCGTCATCATGGGCGACGGAGGTACCGGTATCGGGGGAGCGCATCTGCTGAACGCCGCGCGCCGCAACATCGGACTCACGGTGCTGGTGTTCAACAATTTCAATTTCGGGATGACGGGCGGGCAGCATTCCACCACCACGCCGCCCGGCGCCATCACCAGCACCACACCGGACGGAAACCTCGAACGCCCGCTGGACGTCTGTGCCACGGTGGCGGCCAACGGCGCCGGCTACGTGTGGCGCGGCACCAGCTTCGATCACGATCTCTCGGAGCGCATCGCGGAGGCAATCCGGTCCGAGTGCTTTGCACTGCTGGATATCTGTGAGCTGTGCACCGCCTACTACGTGCCGAAGAACAAGGCGTCGAAGAAGACGCTCACGCAGTTGCTCGATCAGTTGCATTTGAAAGCGGGGCTCCTGCAGCGTGCGGAGCATCCGGAGTACGCCGCCGCGTATCACAACGCCGCCGGCGCGTTGCGCGGGAAGCCGCTGCTGGCGCCGCAGCCGCTGGAGTCGCGTTTCGAGTCGGTGCTGCAGAATCCGTTTCATCTGGTGATTGCGGGTTCGGCGGGCGCAAAGGTGCGTTCCGCCGCGCGTCTGGTCGGCGAGGCGGCGGTGCTCTCGGGACTGTGGGCGGCGCAGCGCGACGACTATCCCATCACCGTGAAGACGGGACACAGCGTCGCTGAACTCGTGCTGAGTCCGCGTGAGATTCACTATTCCGGCATTTCGCGTCCGGACGCCCTCATTGTGCTCAGCCGGGAAGGGTTGGCCAAGATGGGTGCGCGGCTCGCGGCCATGGAAGCCGGCGACCGCGTCTTCACGACGCCCGGTCTCGTCGACCCGGTCATGACGCGTGCCACCATCACGGTGGTCGATCCCAGAGCGGCGCCGGTGAAACTGGCGCCCGGACAGGTGTCGCTCTACTGCGTGACGCGCGCTCTGCATGAGCTGGGCATCTTCCCGGCCGACGCGCTGGAAGCCGCCGCGGTGCGCGGGGGAACGCAGCGCGCGCAGGAGAACACGGCCACCATCCGGATGGCCTGCGCATGACGCCGTTTCCGTTGTCCGAACTGCAGACGCTGGCCGTGGGCCTCGTGGCGGTGGTCGTGGGCAACTCGCTCACACGACGCCTGCGTTTTCTGGAACGGCTCGACATTCCCGCACCGGTGGTGGGTGGTGTGCTGGTTGCCATCGCCGTCGCGATGATTCGGCGGTGGGCGAGTGTCGAGGTGACGTTCGGCTCGCATCTCTCCGAGTTCTTTCTTCTCATGTTCTTCACCACGGTCGGGCTCTCGGCCAAGCTGTCCGCGCTCAAGTCGGGCGGAAAGCCGCTTGCCATTCTGTGCGGGCTGACGGTTGCACTGATTGTGCTGCAGAACATTGTCGGTGTGCTGGTGGCGTACGCATTCGGCGCCCACCCGTACAACGGGCTGCTGGTGGGGAGCATTTCGCTGGTCGGCGGGCCGGGCACGGCCGCCGCGTGGGCGAAGGAAGCCCAGGCGATCGGCCTGGAGCGTGCGCCCGAAGTGGCGATGGCGGGAGCCACACTCGCCGTGATTGCGGGAGCCCTGGTTGCGGGACCGGCGACGGGGTGGCTGGTGCGGCGCAAGCGTCTCACAGGGCCTTCGGGGCCCACCACGGCCCCGTGGGTGGAGCCCGGATCTCCGGCCGCCGACAAGGCGTCCGCGCCGGGCATCGACCAGGTCATGCGCACCGTCCTGCTGATCATTGCCACGGTGCTGCTGGGCGGTTTCCTGAATGATCGTGGGCGCGCGGCGGGAATCGTGCTGCCGGGATTTCTCACCGCAATGCTGGGCGGTGTGCTGATCACCAACCTGGCCGACGTCTTCCGCATGAAACTTGCCTTCGGACCCATCGAGCGCAACGGCCAGATCGCGCTGGAAGCCTTCCTCGCCATGTACCTGATGAGCCTGCGGCTGTGGACGCTGGGAACCATCATCACTCCGCTGATGATCAACGTCGTGCTGCAGATCGTGCTCATCATCCTTGTCGGATATCTGCTGCTGTTTCGTGCGCTGGGACGGGACTATGACGCGGCGCTCACGGTGGGCGGCTTCATCGGGTTCGGGTTGAGCTCCATGGCGGTGGGGATGGCGACCATGGACAAGGTGGCGCAGCGCTACGGTCCGTCGGCAAAAGCCTTCCTGTTGATTACGCTGGCCGGGTCGTTCTTCGTCGATCTGGCCAATGCGTTCGTCGTCCAGCTGTTTCTCCGTCTGCCCATCTTCCGCTAGCCACGTCCCTGCTGCCGGCCGCAAGGAAACGTGCGGACCGGCGCCCGATTTGCGCTCACACCCGGTTCTGCTATCATCCGGGTTCACCCTGTGAACAGAAGGAGTCTCGAATGAGCCACGCTATTTCCCGCACGTTCGTTGCCGCCGTGACGCTTGCATTTGCTCTCATGCCGCAAGGAGCGACGGCCGCCGCGGGAAAATCCACGAAGAGCAAGCCCGCCGCGCGCGTCATCACGACCAATGATCTCAAGGGGCTGGCATGGCGCAGTATCGGGCCCGCCAACATGGGTGGGCGCATTGGCGCCATTGCGCTGGCGCCGGGTAACGCGAAGACGTTTTACGTCGGTTACGGAACGGGTGGCGTGTGGAAGACCGACAACTTCGGTACCACCTTCACGCCGGTGTTCGACAAGACCGGGCAGCATTCCATCGGCGCGATTGCCGTCGCCGATGCGCCCGCCGACTGGCCGGGATGGGATCACGAAACCGAAAAGACTCCCACGGATGAGCGCGCGAAGAAGGGCGCCGCGAAAATCGTGTGGGTGGGCACGGGTGAGGGAAACAATCGCAACAGTTCGTCGTGGGGACACGGCGTCTATCGTTCTACCGACGCCGGCGCCACCTTTGAGTACATGGGGCTCGCGGACACCGAAGACATCCCGCGCATCGCCGTCGATCCGCGCAACCCGGACGTGCTCTACGTGGCCGCACTCGGCCACCTGTGGGGCGCGAATCCCGAACGCGGCGTCTACAAGACCGGTGACGGTGGCAAAACCTGGAAGCAGGTACTCAAGGTCGACGCCAACACGGGCGCGTGTGACGTCGTCATTGATCCGCAGAACCCCGATCGCGTGTTCGCGGGCATGTACGCGCGGCGCCGGACGGCATGGAGCTACAGCGGCAACAGTGAAAAGGGCGGGCTCTTCCGCTCCGACGACGCGGGTGGGACGTGGAAGAAGCTGACGTCAGGCATTCCCACGCGCACCGGGCGCATCGGTTTTGCCATCTTCCCGAAGGATTCGAAGATTGTCTACGCCATGGTCGGGAGTGACATCGGTGGAAGCGGCCGCGACGAATTCGACGACCGCTCGCCCAGCGGCGGCGTGTTCAAGAGCGAAGATCACGGTGATACGTGGACGCGCATGAGCGACCTCTCGCCGCGCCCGTTCTATTTCTCCCGCATTGCGGTCGATCCCGAGAATGCAAATCGCGTGTATGTCCCGGGATGGGACCTCGCCATTTCCGACGACGGTGGCAAGACGTTTCGCCGCTCGGGAAGCGTGGACGTACACGTCGATTTTCACGCCATCGCGATCGATCCGAAGGATCCATCCACCATTCTGGTGGGCAACGACGGCGGGTTGTACATATCGCGTGACCGGGCGGAAAACTGGCGCTTCGTCAACAACGTGGCGGTGGGAGAGTTCTACCGTCTGGCGGTGGACATGAGTGATCCGTATCGCGTGGCGGGTGGCCTGCAGGACAACGGGTCGTGGGTGGGTCCTTCGGAGACGCTGCATCAGACCGAGGATGACAGCAAGGACGGCATCCTCAACAGCGACTGGCACACGATCTATGGCAGCGATGGCTTCGGAGTGGCGTTCGATCCCACCGACCCGAACATCATGTATGCCACGGCGCAGGGCGGCTTCATGGCGTGCGTGAATCTGGCCAACAGTGTGAATCGCATGCTTCGCCCCTCGGAACGGGAAGGGCAGGAACGGCTCCGTTTCAACTGGAACGCACCATTCTTCGTGTCGAAACACGACCCGACCGTGCTCTACCACGGCGGCAACAAGGTGTTCAAGCTCACCGAGCGCGGTGAGAAATGGTTTGCCATCAGTGACGATCTCTCGCGCCACGAGCCCGACAAGATCATGACAGGCGGTTCCGAGGCGGAGACCTACGGTACCGTCGTGAGCCTGGCGGAATCACCGCTCAAGGCGGGCTTGCTGTGGGCCGGCACCGACGACGGTCTGGTGCACGTGACGGAAAACGACGGTGGAGCGTGGCGCGACGTCACGCCCAGGGCGGTGAGCGGTCTCTACGTGTCGTATATCACGGCATCGGGACACGATGCGAACACGGCCTACATGGCGGTCGACGGCCATCGCAGCGATGTCATGACGCCGATCGCCCTCATGACGACGAATCTCGGCAAGACCTGGTCGTCGATCACCGGCGATCTCCCGGCGGGCGAACCCGTGCAGGTTGTGATCGAAGATCCCGCCAGCCGGGACGTGCTGTACTGCGGCACCCAGTTCTTCGCCTATGTGAGTTTCGACCGGGGCGTGCACTGGCTGCGTCTCAATGACGAGACGCTGCCGCCAGCGCCGGTTCACGACATGGTTGTCCATCCGCGTGAGCGCGACCTCGTGGTTGCCACGCATGGACGGAGCATCTGGATTCTCGACGACGTGTCGATGTTCGCGCAGATGACTCCGGACGTGGTGGCGAAACCGCTGGCGCTTTTCGATATGCTGCCGGCGCGTCCGCGTATCTACGCCGGCTTTGCCTATGGCAATGCGCAGGGGATCTTCCGCGCCAAGAATCCGCCCATGGGGGCCTACATCAACTACTGGGTCTCCCGCGATACCGGCGATTCCGTGAGTATCTCCGTGGCCGATTCGACTGACTTCGTGCTGCGCGAATTGAAGGGGACCTCGCACCCGGGCATCAATCGCGTGGTCTGGGACCTGCGCGCGGACGAAAAGCATCGCTTCTCGCCCAGCCCGAACGAGGAACCGGGGCCGGAGCAGTTCGTCCCCGCGGGCACCTACAAGGTGACGCTGAAGATGGGTGACGAAAAGGAAACCAAAACGGTGAAGGTTCTGCCGTTTCACTAGTACAACGATGGCATAGATTGCGGCGCGGCGCGCGTGCTACCATTGGAGCACACATATGGAGGAACACGTATGCGTCCCCAGGCCGCGTTGACCCTTGTCTGCATCGCGTTTCTATGTCCTCCCGTCTCTGTTCGTGCGACGACGGCGTTTCGCATTACCGACCTTGATTGGCGGGACCCTCATTTCTACGTCAATTTCGTCGGGTGCCGCGATATTACCGATACTGCGTTGTCGGGCTTCTCCATGAACGGGGATCTGCAGACGCGTATTCAGACCGACACCGACGGCGACGGTCTGCTGGATCTCAACTATCTCCTCGTGTTCGATCCGCTCGACCAGTTCGGTCCCGGAGGATCCTTCGGTTTTGTCGCCGGCGGCTGCGTGGCGCCCATGGCGAGCACATCGTGCTGGGCCTATTCCTCGATTGCGACGTCGTACGCGAATATGCCGGCGACATGTCTGGGCGTGCTTGCGGGAACGACGTCCTCATACACGCCCGGTGTTACCCCCACCGCACCGCCGTGCTTCCTGGCCCCGCTGGGTGATGTCACGCTGAGTTTGAACGGTTTCTCGATCTTCATGAGCAATACGTACATCGCGGCGACGTATGCGGGAACGCCGGCAACCAGTCTGGTGAACGGGCTCATCCGCGGGTTCATCAGCGAGTCGGACGCCGACAATACTATTCTCGCGTCTTCCATGCCGCTGGTGGGTGGACAGGCACTTTCTGCGCTGCTTCCCGGTGGTACGGGCTGCTGTGCGAGCCACAGTGACAAGGACATCAGCGACGGGGTGTCCGGTTGGTGGGTCTATTTCGCATTCACGGCGAGCGAAGTCCCCCTGACCGATCCGCCGACGCGCGTGGGCGCATTGTCGCGGCCCAGCCTGACGCTGGAGGCGCCCTATCCCAATCCGTTCAACCCTGCCACCGAGATTCGCTATCTGCTGCCGGCCCGGTCGCGCGTGCAGCTCACGATTTTCGACGCCAGCGGGCGGGAAGTCCGGGAACTGGCCGGCGATACCCAGACGGAGGGCCCGCACACGGCGCGCTGGGACGGCCGCGACACGCACGGGTGGGTCGCCAGCTCGGGTGTGTATTTCGTGCGATTGAATGCCAACGGAGAGTCGCGTACACGCAAACTGGTGCTGCTGAAGTAGGCGTGTGATCTAGGCGGAGTACTGTGACCGCAGCACGCGCCGCATCACCTTGTTGGATGCGGTGCGGGGTAGCGTGTCAACCGGGCACACGTCGTGGACGCGGAAGAGGGGATTGAGGTGGGTGGTGATGGCTTTCTGCGCCGCGTCCTTGCACGTGTCCGGTTTGAGCGCCGCGCCGGGACGCGCCACCACGTAGAGCACCAGCAGGGACGGCCCGCCGTCCGGTGGATCCACCGCGATCGCCGCCACGTCGGAGACTCCGTCCACGCCCAGGACCACACGCTCGATCTCCGCCGAACTCACCTTGATCCCGCCCAGGTTCACACTCTTTCCCTACACGACGCTCTTCCGATCTTATCCGCCCGGCAATGACTGGAAGGCGTCGCCGTGCCGGCGCAACACCTCGAGCTTCACGCCCCGGGGGGTGCCCTCGTAATAAACTTCGTGATGATCGCGGTTTAGCAGCGTCTGTGAAAGTCCTACTGAAGGGGGGATGAGGAACAGTTCCCCCTGGCTCGCCGCGTTGCCGGATTCATCCAGAATGATCACATCCAGTCCCAGCGAGGGCGTCGAGAATGCCGCCGGCGCGGCGGGCTGGGTGAGCGACTGGGTGATGTAGCCGCCGCCGATTTCGGTGCCTCCGCAATACTCGACCACCGGACGATAGCCGGCACGCGCCATCAGCCACAGATAGTCATCGGCATTCGATGCCTCACCCGTGGATGAAAACGTGCGCAGCCCCGACCAGTCGATGCCGTGCGTCATGCGGTGCGCGCGCCATGCCTTCACCAGACTCGGTACCACGCCCAGCATTTTCACGTTGGCGTCGCGCACGAAGCGGCAGAACTGGGGAGTGTTGGGGGCTCCGTAGTAGAGGCCGATGGTGGCGCGGTTGATGAGACTGGCGTAGATCAACCACGGTCCCATCATCCACCCGATGTTGGTCGGCCATGCAACCACCTCACCCGGCCGGATATCGTGATGATAATGGCCGTCCATCGCGCACTTGATGGGCGTGGTGTGCGTCCAGGGAATCGCCTTGGGATCGCCCGTGGTTCCCGACGAGAACAGGATGTTGGTGGTGTCGTCGGGTTTTGCGGCGCGCGCGGTGTAGCTCGACATGCGCACCAGAAACTTGTTCCAGTCGTGGTCGGCCTTGCGCAGCTTTACAGCGGGCGACTCGCCGTGCGCGCATACGATGCACGTGCGCGCACCGGCCTCCACCAGCTTGCTGTACATCGGCAGCGTCTTGCCCGCGCGCACGACCACGTCCTGGGTCACCGCGACTTCGGCCCCTGCGATGCGCAGCCGCGTCCTGATTTCTTCCGGCGCAAAACTATCGGCGATCGACACCACCACGCCCCCCGCCTTGACGATCCCGATGTACGCGGCCACCGCTTCGACCGTCATGGGCATGGCGATGGCCACGGCGTCACCGGGGTGCACGCCGATGCCGAGCAGGGAGTTGGCAAAGCGGTTGGAAAGCGCGTCGAGTTCGGCGTACGAGACCGTCTCGATGGGGCCTCCCTCGCGCTGGTACACGATGGCAGTGGCGTTGCCCGGCGCCAGAAAGCAACTGTCCGCGATGTTGAGTGTGGCGCCGTCAAACCAGCGCGCTTTTTCCACCCCGCCCGTCATCGTGAGTACACGCTCGGCGGGCGTGCGAAAGCGGATTCCCAGCGCCTCCACCGTATCGCGCCAGAAATCCTCGCGGTGTTCCACCGCCCAGTGGAAGAGGTGCGAATACGAGGGCTGCCACAGTCGCTTGCAGGCGCGTGCGATGTTGGTGCCGGCGATTTCCTCCTCGCCGGGGATCCACGCGGGGCGGGGCCCGTCGGCGTTGTTCCAGCCCATGAACACGTCGTCCCAGCACAGGCGGTGGACGGCGTGGGGATGGTCGGGGCTCAGGACGTCGCGTGAGACCCGCTGCCACGCCGCATTCCGCGGCAGCCCCTTCACGCATTCGAGATAGGCGGCCAGGAACGAGGTGGCTTCACCGGCCGGAAGTCCCGCCTCACACAGTGCTTCAAGCTTCAGGTTGGAATCCATGCAATGTTTGGGTGGCGACGAATCGCCGCCGGCGCATTATAATCGCCCGCTGCCGCGAACGGCAAAGCTTGATATGCAGATTCGTTCCGTCGAATTCTTCGGCTCGTTCGGCTATCCCGCGGGCCTGCCCGACGACATGCGCCCGGAGGTGGCCCTGTTCGGGCGCTCCAACGTGGGCAAATCGTCGCTCATCAACACCCTGCTGGGGCGGCGCAGCGAGGCGCGCGTGTCCAAGACGCCCGGCAAGACGCGGGCCGCAAATTACTTCAAGATCAATGACCGCTTCTTCCTGGTGGACATGCCGGGATACGGCTACGCGAAGGCGCCCAAGACCGAGCGCGCCCGCTTCCAGAAGCTGTTCGAACAGTACATCGACGCCGACGACCGCCGCAGCGCCATGGTGCAGTTGATCGACGCGCGCCACGATCCCACCGAGCTGGATCTCGAGTCGATCGAGCGCCTGCACCGCTCGCGCCGTCCCATGTGTCTGGTGTTCACGAAAGCCGACAAGGTCAGCCGTGGAAAACTGGACGCCACCATCGCGCGGGCGTTGCGTGGCATGGATGTGCGGAGCAATACCGGCGTGGTGCCGTTTTCCAGCGTGACCGGCCAGGGTAAGCGCGAACTGTGGGGCTGGATCGAGTCCGCGCTTTCGCTATGAAAACGCTGCAACGGCCGATATAATACGGCCGTTACCCGCGAACCCTGAGGAGATACATGAGAACCCCGAAGTTGTTTACCCCCGGTCCTACCGCCGTCCCCGCCGAGTTGCTCGAAATCCAGGCCCGGCCTCTGATCCACCATCGCACGGAAGAATTCCGGCAGGCCCTGATGGCCGCGACCCGGGGACTCCAGTACATCCTGCGCACCGAGGGTCCGGTTCCCATTCTCACCGCGTCGGGATCGGGCGCCATGGAGGCCGCCGTCGTCAATCTGACCAAGCCGGGCGACACGGTGATCGTCACCGAAGTGGGAAAATTCAGCGAGCGCTGGCGGGAGATCGCGGTTGCGTACGGCATGAATGCCGTCAGCGTGGCATGCGAGCCGGGCGAGAGCGTCACTCCTGACGACGTGGAGCGCGCGTTCAAGGCCCATCCGAACGCGACCGCACTCCTGTGCACGCATTCGGAAACATCCACCGGCGTTCTGTTGGATGTGAAGGCGATGGCGAAGATCGCGCACGCGCACCGCGCCCTGGCCGTCGTCGACGGGATTACCAGCGCGGGATGTCACGACGTGCGCATGGACGAATGGGGACTCGATGCGCTGGTGGGAGGATCGCAGAAGGGTGTCATGATTCCACCGGGGCTGGGCTACGTGGCGCTTTCGACGCGGGCCGTGGCGCGCCTGCAGGAGAAACGCCACCCCGTCTACTACTTCGATCTGCTGAAGGCGGTGAAACAGGCGGAGACGGGCGACACGCCGTGGACGCCGGCGATCACGCTGGTGCTCGCGTTGCGCCGCGCGCTCGATATGATGCGCGAAGAAGGCATTGAGAACATCGTGGCCCGCCACGACCGCAACGCGCGCGGATGCCGCGCCGCCATCCAGGCCATGGGTCTCAAGGTGGTCGCGAAGGTGCCGTCGAATGCCACCACCGCGGTGTGGACGCCGGGCGATTCGGCCGGGAAGATTACGAAGCACATCGAAAAACGCTACGGATGCAGGATTGCGGGAGGCCAGGGTCCCCTCAAGGGAAAGATCATTCGCATCGGCCACCTGGGCGCGTATTACGAAGACGACATGTATCAGGTGATATCGGCTTTCGAAGCCACGCTCAACGATCTGGGAATCGCCGCCACCTTCGGCGCGGGCGTCGAGGCGTTGCGCGCCGTGTATGCGGAACAGCCCGCTGGCGCGGAGGCAAAGCGGTGACCAAACGGGTCCTGCTCACCGACAAGATTGCGCCGGATGCGGCGCGTGTTCTGGAAGCGTTCGATGACATCGAAGTCACCAGCATCGGTACGCCCAGCACCGCCGAGCTGCTGGATCTGATTCCGGAATTTGAAGCCATCATCGTGCGCAGCCCCACGAAGATCACTGCACCGATCATCGAGCGCGCCGGGCGCCTCAAGTTTATCGGTCGTGCCGGCGTCGGCGTGGACAACATCGATGTGGAGGCGGCCACCCGCCGCGGCATCGTGGTCATGAACTCGCCGCGCAGCAACACCGTTTCCACCGCGGAGCACACGCTGGCCATGATGCTGGCCATGGCCAGCGTGTGCT
>OBLQ010000160.1_pt1 | contig 23562 bp, 19 predicted proteins | sample 1519881 | NCBI WGS metagenome assembly OBLQ01 (sample SAMN01911456, study PRJEB22533) | soil metagenome | biome: Soil | place: Malaysia | collected 2012-04-30 | depth DG_metagenome m | reverse complement strand
TGTTGCCGGCCATCGAGACCCAGTTGAAGACGCAGCGGTCGGTGATCGCTCCGACGAAATCACGAGTGTGACCGATGACCCAGTTGGTCATGAAGCCGCCATAGGAGCCGCCCATCACGCCCATCTTCTTCCTATTGACGAAGGACTGCGACTCCATCCATGACTTGACCGCCTGAATGTCCTCCCAGTCTTTGACGCCCCAGTTGCGACGGATCGCTTCGCAGAACTTCTCGCCGTATCCCTTCGACCCGCGCGGGTTGCTGAAGACGACGACGTACCCCTGCGCCGCTAGCAGTTGGAACTCGTGGAAGAACGCGAAGCCGTACTGTGCGTGCGGGCCGCCGTGGATCTCAAGCACCGCCGGGTACTTCCTGCCAGGTTTGTAGTTCACGGGCTTCATGCACCACGTATGGACCTTCGTGCCGTCCTTCGCGGTCGCCCAATGGACGGTCGGTTTGACGATCTGAATGTCTTTGAGCGCCTCGCGGTTGAAGTGGGTGAGTTGTTTGACTTGCTTTCCGTCGAAGACGGCGATCTCGGCGGGCTGCGTCGTCGTGCCGATCGTGAGAGCGAGGGTCTTGCCGTCGCTCGAGGAGTTGCCGACGCCGAGCACGTGCTCACCGCTCGTGACCAGTTTCACACCGCCGCGCGCGACGCTCACGACGCCGACCTGCGCGGTGCCTTCTGTGCCGACCATGACTGTGATCTGCTTTCCGTCAGGCGACCATTCGACGACGGACTCGCCGCCCACGCCTGTGTCGCTAAGAGTCCCGACCTGCAGGCAGTAATCGGACTTCTCGCTGAGGCAGCGCTGCTCGCCTCCGCGCATCGGTGATACGTAGAGGCGCGTGTTGCGCATGCCCCACACTTCTTCGGCGACGTGGTCTCCTTCGAAAGCGACGTGTTTGCCGTCGGGAGAGACCGCCACGTTCCCTTTGGGCCCCTTCGCGAGGCCGGGGATCATCTTCACCTTGCCCTTAAGTGGCACGACGAAGATCTGGTCGTTCGGCTTTTTCAGCATCGGCTCTGTTCGGTGCACGGAATGCGCGATGACGAGCGCCTTGCTGTCCGGCGTCCAGTCAAAACTGTAGAACCCGAGTTTGTCCTTGTCATAGAACTTCCGGTGTTCGCCAGTAACGGCGTCGACCATGTAGACCGCATAGCGCTGCTGGCCGAAATAACCGTCGCCATCCAGCCTGTACCACAGGGTCTCGATCTCCCAGGGCGGGGGAGAGCCGTTCTTCTCCTTTCGCTCCTTTTCGGCCTTGGTCGTCCTGTTTTCTGCCAAAGGGCGAAAAGTGACCGCGATGTGCTTTCCGTCGGGCGACCAGACGATGTCGCCGATGGAGCCCTCGGGAAGGTTTGTGAGTTTTCGCGCTTCACCGCCGTCGCTTGGGAGGAGATAGATCTGCGCCGACGGGCCCTCTCTGCCTGAGACGAACGCCATTTGCGATCCGTCCGGCGACCAGCGACCCATGCCGCCAGGCTTCTCGCCCTGCGTCCACTGCTTCACCTCGCCGCTCGCGACCTCGACTGTGAAGAGGTTGCCGACGTACTTGTTCTTCTCCGCGTCGATGTGCGTCTTGATGAAGAGCACCCTCTTCCCGTCGGGGCTCATCTGAGGGCCGTTGACGAACTGGATCTTGAACAGGTCTTCGGCAGTGATCGGTCGCTTGCGCATTGCCCATTATGCCCTTCGCTGGGAAGGCGGAAGGACCCGCACCCAGAGATCCGGGCCGATCTAGGAGCCGCCCTTCTGCAGCTCTTCGATCCTTTGCTTGAGCATGGCCGCCCACTGCTCGTCGTCCGTGGTCGCGATGATCTTTTTGAGGGCCAAGACCTGTGCAGCCGCCAGTGCGTCGCCGGGCGCGGCCTCGACGTCCGGTATGACGCCGGTGCCCTCCCAGTTCGTCTTCGTGATCGGGTTGATCGCGCGTCCCGTCGGGATGAACGCGCTGAAGTGGTCGTTGAGCCTCACGGTTCCGCCGGGGTTCGCGCCGCCCCACGTGACGCCACCCACGATCGTCGCCCTGCCCTGCGTCTGGAGGTCGTAGGCGCACTCCTCTGCGCCAGAGCCCGTCGACTTGGTCGTCAGGACGTAGACCGGCTTTCCGTTGTACCGAGGCGCAGGCAGGTCTTTGAGCGTCCAGAACTCCTGCGTCTTGTCCCTTGGCCGCGAGTAGATGTCGTTGAGGTGCACTGGCTCCTCACCGAAGAAGTAGGAGCAAAGAATGCATACGGCCTCGGGGTCGCCGCCTCCGTTGCGACTGAGATCCAGGATGAGGGCGTCGGTGTCCTTCAGAAACTCAAACGCTGCGGCCGCCGGCCGCGAAATGTCCTGTCCCGCCAAGAAACTGCGCACCTCGAGGTATCCGATGTTCCCCGGCAGGCGCTCGACCTTCTCAATGCCGCCGTTGAGGCGCTTGATCATGAGCCTCTGTGCGTCGATCTCCGCTTGAGAAGGCTCTTCGTTGTCCTCCCTGACGGGCAGGTTCTCCGCGCTGTAGTGGATCCTGAAGTGGGCGTCGTGCAGCACGTCGTTGACGTCCTTTGCGAGCCGACTGGCGAAGGCGGCGGGGTCCGTGACCTCCTTGTAACCGCCGCCCGTGAGGATCTTCCTGACCTTGTCGTCGGCCTTCTTGGCGAGGTCGGGGAAGACGTACGACTTGTCGAGTTCATCGAGGAGCGCCTCGACGGTCTGCTGCTTTTGGGCATCTGAGATCGATGCGCTTTGCTGTTGGAGCCCGCAGATCGCTGCGGCGGCTATGAGCGTTGTCAACATGTGTCTTTCCTGCTATCTGAGGATCCCTGCGACGAGGATCGTCGCCATCTTTGTCACCCGGTCTTCGAGGTTGCCCGGGCTCTGGAGTTCTTCTAGGCTAAGGCTGTAAGGGAGGTAGGCATTGGTGGCCTCAACGAACAGCCGAGCCGTCTCGAGCGGGTCGAGACGGGCAAAGGTGCCTGCCGCCTGGCCATCCTTGATGACTTCCGCAAGCATCGCAGCCTCCTCCTCGAAGTACTGCTTTCGGCGCTGCATATAGGCCGCCCGGATCACAGAGAACATCGAATCGAGGCTTTGCGAGATGTCGCGAACGCTTTCGATCCGCACCTTCACCCTCGCGACGAGCATCCTGTAGAGCCGTTCGGCCGCGGGCTCGGCGGAGTCAGCCTCCACCGAGATCCTGGCGTGGGCCCGCTTGACGACCCGGTCGATCGAGGCAAGCGCCAGATCCTGCTTGTTGGCGAAATAGTCGTAGACCGTCCGGCGGCTCACGCCCGCCTCGGCCGCGACGTCATCCATTGTTGCCTTGCGCAGCCCGTGGCGACCGATCACCCGATCGGCCGCGTCGAGGATCGCGTCCGCAGTTGGTGCTAACTCGGGTGCCGCTGCCACGGTTCTAGTATGACATACGTTTGCACACTATCTGTATACTTGTGTACTTCTTGGCATCAAAGGACCCGTTTCAGGTTCAAAGAGCGGCTAATAGATGACCTTGTTGAGCGGGTATTCAACCAGTCCGGTCGCTCCGGCGCGCTTCAGGCGCGGCACGAGGTCGCGAACGTCGGACTCGGCCAGGATGACCTCGATCGCCAAGAACTTCTCGTCCGCCAGCGGCGAGATCGTGGGGTTCTGGAGGGCCGGGAGGATCGAGAGAACCTCCTCGCGGGCCGAGGCAGGCAGGTTCATCTTGAGCCCCACCAGTTTGGCGGCGTTCATCGCCCCTTGGAGCAGGATCGCCATGTTTTCAAGTTTCTCACGCTTTTCGGGGTCTCCCCAGACCGACTGGCCGCAGACGAACCTGGTCGTCGAGGTCAATAGGGTCTCGATGATCGCCAGGTTGTGAGCCCTGAGCGAAGAGCCGGTCTCAGTGTTGACGACGATGGCGTCGGCGACGCCCTGGGCCACCTTGACCTCGCAGGCGCCCCAACTGAACTCGACGTCGGCCTTGACTCCCTTCTCCGCCATGAACCGCTCTGTCAGTCGGACGTACTCCGTCGCGATCCTTTTCCCGGCCAGGCCCTCGGCGCTCTTGATCGGGCTCTCTTTGGGCACGGCCAGCACCACCCGGATCGGGTTGGTGGTGAGTTTGCTGTACCTCAGTTCGCAGATCTCGTGGACGTCCGCGCCGCAGTCTGTGATCCAGTCGAGCCCAGTGAGCCCAGCGTCGATGACTCCCTCCTCTACGTAGCGAGGGATCTCCTGGGGCCGGAGCAGGGTCGGCTCTATCTCTGGGTCGTCGACGACCGGTTGGTATGAGCGCGCGTCGACGCGGAAGCGCCAACCGGCCTTCGCAAAGAGGCTGAACGTCGCTTCCTGCAGCGAACCTTTTGGGAGTCCCAGTCGCAGGGGCATGGGACTGAAGATACCCTTGGGTACATGTGAACCGCCGGAACCGTCCCTTCGTCGGAACTATCCGATGGCCCGCCTAGTTAAAGAGCGCGGTACAGGCAGATGTGTGCGCTGCAGATTGAATCCAAGGACATCTCGTATGTCAATACTTAAATCGTCCGGCCGTGCCAGGCTCTTTCTTGGTGTCGTCCTCCTCGGGCTCGCCATGCCGGCCCACGCAAGGCCCGACATATGGCAGAAGTTCCTCGCCCACTACCACTTCAAGGCCGGAAGCGATGCGGCGAAGGCCAAGTGCATGAACTGCCACACTGACCCGCCGGTGCACAATGCGTTCGGCAGACTCGTCAAGAAGCAACTCGACGCGGACGGCCTTTTCGCGCCCACGCCTTCTTTCTGGAAGGAGGTCGAGGGCGCGGACTCCGACGGCGACGGTTACTCCAACGGCGAGGAAGCGGCCGCAGGCACCAACCCCGGCGACCCGAACAGCCACCCAGGAGAGCACTCCGGAGCATCAACGACAGAAGTCCAGAAGTCAACGATCTGGGACCATCTCTTCCCCACTCACAGTCTGCACCCGGCGCTTGTGCACTTTCCGATCGCGCTGTTCCTGTTCGGCGCAGGGCTCGAGGTCGTCGGATGGCGAAAGAGGCGCGCAGCGCTGCGCGACGCAGCGTGGTGGTGCCTCCTCTTCGGCTCGCTCAGTACGCTCGTCGTCGTGCCGACCGGCATCACCGCGTTCTTGCGAAACGGCTTCCACCTGGCTGGAACCGGGCTTCTGCACCCCTTGTTCGCGATCAGTGCGACCATCACGATGGCGATCGTCGTCCTTTGGCGGCGCAAGGGCAAGCACGAGACTCTCGCATACTTCGCACTGCTCCTGCTTGCAACCCTGCTCGTTAGCATCGCTGGCCACTTTGGTGGACAGTTGGTCTTCGGAATGTAACCCGCGCACGTTCGGATTTGCGGTTCGTTTGATATCATTTAGACAGTCGAATGGACGGCGCAAACGCGACCAAGTCAGGGAAAGTCATCGTGACGGCGAGCCGCTTGTTTCTCGTCGCGTTGGTCTCTATCGTTCTGCTCTACTTCTTGGCGCCGTGGCCAGGGCTCGGCATGATCTACTCGATCACCGATCCCCTGCGCGGCCATCCGGACTCCAGGCACGGGACGCAACCAAGTAAGTTCGTCGGCCTATGGGTCCAAGAGGAGCCGGGAGACTTCACCCTTGATGCGTGGGCCTTCTATTTGATGGATGACTCCACGGTAGCACGCGGTCCCTCTATTTCGAAGGTCAGGTGGCACTTTGACAAGAACAGGCTGTTCATCGACTACGTATCACGCTGCGGCAACTGTTACCGTGGCGTCGAGACGTCCGAGTACACAGTCAAGTTCGATGGTCGTGACCGGATGGAACTGACACCGATCCGAGTGCACGGTACCTACGGCGTAATCGGATGGTTCAAGAGGGTGGTTGTGGACGACGAACTGCGAAAGGCGCAACAATCATACGACGACAGTGATTTTTCACCTAAGGCGCTCCAGGCACGCTCGATCCTGAGAGTGATCGAACAGTACGAAGGCTACGAGAAAGGTTATGACGGCGCTTCAGATTCTTAGCGTCGCATCGAGTCGATCTCTTTCGCAAACTTCTCTTTGACGACTTTGCGTTTGACCTTAAGTGAGGGAGTCAGTTCTCCAGACTCTTGAGAAAACGTAACTCCGAGTACGACGTGCTTCTTCACTTTCTCAAAATCAGCGAGTGTCTTGTTCGTCGCAGCGACCTCACCTTTGATAAGTTCTTTGACGTCGTCACGTTCTGAGATCACGTGTGTGTCGGTCTCTGTCACACCGTGCTCCGCTAGCCAGGTCTTCACGCGGTCAAATTCCGGAACGATGAGCGCGCAGACGTACTCCATCCCGTCGCCGAAGAGCACGGCCTCGTTGATGAACTCGCTCTCCTTGAGTTTGTTCTCGATCTGTAGCGGCGCAACGTTCTTGCCATTGCCGAGCACGAGCAGGTCCTTCTTTCGGTCGGTGATCTTCAAATGCCCGTCCTCGAGTTCGCCGATGTCGCCCGTGTGGAACCAGCCCTCCGCGTCGATCGCCTCCCGCGTCGCGTCGGGCAGATTGTAGTAGCCTTTCATCACGCTGCCCCCGCGCAAGAGGATCTCGCCGTCTCGTGCGATCTCGATCTCGATCACGTCGAGCGGCGGGCCGACCGTGTGCGGCCGGTTGTCCCACGGCCTGTTGATGCAACTCGCCGCAGTTGTCTCCGTCAAGCCGTATCCCTGCAACACGGTCAGATGGAACGCGTTGTAAAACTCGTTGACGTGCGCCGGCAGCGCGGCACCGCCAGAAACGAAGTACCGCACACTCCCACCGATACGCTCTCGCAGTTTCTTGCCGACGATCGCATCGAGCAGCGAGTGAAACGGAGCGGACTTCTTGCGGGACTTCCTTACTCCCTGGTCGAGCGCCCTGTAGAAGAGCCACTTTCGCAGAGGCGGCGACTTCTCGATCCCGTCTATGACGCGCGCACGCATCGCCTCCAGGAACCGCGGAACACAGAGCACGATCGTCGGGTGCGTCTTGAGCAGATCGCCGGCGATGCTTGCGACCGAGCCTGCGAACACCGTGCTTGCACCGATCGCGATAGGCAGGGCGTGACCCACGTACCGAGCGAAGACGTGCGCAAGCGGCAGGAAGACGAAGAACCTGTCGTTCTCATCGACCGGAAAACCGCTCTGGATGCACGCGCTCAGCGAAATGAAGTTTGCGTGCGTGAGCATCACGCCCTTCGGGTTGCCGGTCGTGCCGCTCGTGTAGATGATCGTCGCAAGGTCTCCTTGCGAGACCTCAGCAATGCGCTGCAGCACCTGCTCTTCCGTCAGCGAAGACTTCTGCGCAAGAAACGCGTCGTCCCAGACGAGCGCGCGCACGCCCTCTACCTTCTTTGTGTGCGGCTCTTTGGAGCAGAGCACGACCTTCGCGCCGCAGTCCTCGGCGATGTACTGAGCCTGGTCGGCTGGAAGGGTCGGGTAGATCGGAACCGTGACGATACCGAGGCACTGGCACGCCCAGTCGACGACTGCCCACTCTCTTCCCGTTTCGCCCAGTAGGCACACGCGGTCACCCCGTTGTAGCCCGAGCGCATCGACGGACGCCGCGTACGACATCACCTCAGACCACAGTTCAGAGTAGGTCAGCGCCACGAAACCCTTTTTGGCCGGGTACATGAGAGCGGGGCGCGGGCCGTACTTTTCGCACGAGCGGCGCAGGAGGTCACCAAGGGAACGAGCCGCTGCGATGAATTCGTTCATGCCTGGTCTGGCCACTCTACCCACTTAGATCAGTGCGAGTTCCTTCACGCGAAGGTATGCAGAAACGAGCGCCGCCGAGAGGTCCTGCGGCTCGGCTTCGATGCTTCGGATCCCGCCCAGCGAGAGGCGGGACTCGGCCTTCTTTCTATCGTGGAAGTACCAGTGTGCTGCCGACCTGCGATACAGGTCCATCGGCTCTTCGATCTCCGTGCTCATCAGTTCGCGCAGGCGAGGGTCGGCGACGCGAACGACGATCAAGAGGTGCCGCTTGCGCAGATTGGAAAGTGCTGCGCTGAGTTCTGCAGCCTGGTCGTCGTTCTCTAGGTCGGTAAAGACCACGACGAGCGAACGCCTCTTCCAGCGCGAGGAGAGGTAACTGAACGCGGCCATGTAGTCGGCCTCGACCGGTTCTGCGTGGACGCCGTGAACGGTGTCGAGGATCGCGCTCACCTGGGCACGCCCCTTCTTCGGCGCGATGTATCTCCCGACGGTGTCGCTAAAGAGCAACAGGCCGATCTGGTCGCCCATCTTTTCCGCGGCGTGCATCAGCATGAGCGCAGCGTCGAGCGCGTAGTCGAGTTTGCGCCGGCCCGCGACCTCGCTCAGCATGTGGCGCCCGACGTCCATGCAGACGATGACGCCCTGGTTCTTTTCGACCTCGAAGTTTTTGACCACGAGTTTGCCGAGCCGCGCCGTGGACTTCCAGTCGATCGTGCGGTAGTCGTCGTCGTTGTACTCGCGCAGCGACTCGAACTCCGTCCCGAGTCCCTTCATGCGCGAACGCCGCACGCCCATCAGGCTGAGGTGGCCCTTCTGTTTGAGCAGGTCGTACTCGGCCAGCGCGCGCACATTCGGGTAGATCGGCGCCCTCTGCGTGTTCGGGACGAACTTGTCGACCCAGGCGAGGCCGAGCGGAGCAAGGACGCGCAGGTACGTGCCGCGAAACGAGTCGTTGCCGCGGTGCTGCGGTGTCACGGTGTAACTCACCGACGACTCCTGTCCGCCGCTAAGCGACAGTGTGAACTGGTGCTGGGTCGCGAGCGAGTCCTCGGGCGGCGCATCCCGCACCACGACCGTCATCGGGAGTTCGCTCAGGTTTTCTACGTCGAGCCGCACTTGGTTTGGAACCCTGACGGAAAAGATCGGGGTCGTCGAGCGTGTTATGCTGATGAAGTCCCACCGGCGCGCAACCATCCATGTGCCAACCAGCAACGCGAAGAGCGCGAAGTTGTACGGCAGCACGATGATCTCGAACCCAGGCACCACCATGCCGATCACCGCCAGGAGGATTCCAAGCGCGAGCAACAGCAAAAACCTTCGGGTGGGAACGAGCATCCTTACTTTGTGATGATAGAATCTACCCCGTGAACGACCAGTACACGGTGCTGACTCCAGAGAAGGTGGCGGTGAGCTTCCCTATCGCCAGCATCGGTTCGCGGCTGGTCGCCCAACTCGTCGACATCGTGATCCTCGTCGCCAGCACGACCGGGATCGCCATGCTCGTCGGATTGATCTTGTCGCTCATCTCGTTCGAACTGGCTACCGGTATGGAGATATTCCTCATCTCCGCCTGGATGTTCCTTTACTTCATCGTGTTCGAATGGCTCTGGAACGGTCGGACTCCTGGAAAGGCGGCTATGAACATCAAGGTCGTCTCGCACGACGGCACGCCGGTCACCCTGCGCGGCGCCGTCTACCGGAACTTCATGAGAATAGCCGACTTCCTCCCGACCTTCTATTTCGCCGGGTTCGTCGCTTGCTTCATGAACGAGAGGTCTCAAAGGCTGGGCGACCTCGTGGCGGGCACGCTCGTCATCCATGAGCCCAAGACGAGCCCGACGTACGCGATGACGCCCCACCACGCGGGCATCCACCCTCTCGAGGAGAGCGTGGGGCAACTCAATACGATGACGATGGAGGAGTACTTCACGATCAAGCGTCTGTGCGACCGGTTCCCCGAACTGCCTCCGACAGTCCAAGTCCGCAGCGTCGAGGAGATCTGGCGGCCGTTCGCTGAAAAGGAGGGCATCCAGCCTCTGCCGAACGTCCATCCCGTGTACCAGATGGAGGCAGTCGTGATGCGCTATGGGAGACAGCGGAAGTTGTTCTGACCGGGGTGGGGAAAGACTGAAAGCAACGGACTGGCTTCTTCGTGGCAACCTTCTCGTGGCGGATTTCTTGTCCAGTTGCCCCCAAGTTGCGCCTTGCCGGATCAGGTTCGGTACGGGGTGTTTCCACACTATCCACACCTAAGTAATAAGTCTAAGAGACATATAACAGGGACCATGATTTAGGAACGGCTGTGGAAAGTCCGACCATTGAGGCCCTGACACTGACCTGCTTCCGGAACTACGAGCACGCTCACATTGAGCCAGGAAGCGGGTTCAACATCGTCGCGGGCCCGAACGCACAGGGCAAGACGAACCTGATCGAGGCCGTCGGACTCGTGTCAACCGGACGCGTCATGCGGGGTTCGAGAGACACGTTGGCGATCATGAACGGGAAAGACGTCGCCAAGGTCGAGGCGGTTCTGACGCCAAGCGGCACCATGGTCGCAGTCGAACTCAGGCGCGGTGTACGCAAGAGAGCCTTGCTCAACGGTGCCGGGTTACCGAGGGCGAGCGACCTGCTCGGCAGGATCCCAAGCGTCTCGTTCTCGGCCGCCGACCTCGCCATCGTGCGTGGGGATCCCAGTGATCGGCGGCACTTCTTGGACACGGAACTGGCGCAACTGTATCCGGCCTATCTGCGCCACCTTTCGGTCTACAAGCGGGCTCTGGAGCAACGGAACGCCCTCCTAAAGGAGTCGCAGGAGTCCGCCCGGCCAGGGGAACTGTTCGAGGCTCTGGAGGCCCAACTTGCCGAGCACGGGGATCAGATCCGGCGGATTAGGGACGAATGGGTGGCGGGCATTGCCCCGCTGGTCGTCGAGGAGCACGCAGGCCTAGCCTCAAGCGAACCTGTCGGAATTGGATATGTCCGTCGAGACGACGCCGCGCTGTGCGAATCGCTACAGGACACTCGCTGGGAGGACGTGCGGAGGGGCTTCACCTCGGTCGGGCCGCACAGAGACGACCTGCAGATCGACGTGGGCGGAGTCGACGCAAGGCAGTTTGGGTCGCAGGGGCAGCAGCGGACCGCGGTGATCGCCATCAAACTCGCCGCCCTCCGGTCGGCTACAGCCATCCTAGGCTTCCCTCCCGTGCTCTTGCTAGACGACGTCTTTTCCGACCTCGACCAGGGGCGCAGAGCGAGGCTGGTCGAGCGTTCGATCGACATGGGTGGACAGGCGTTTCTAACCTGTACTGAGCCTGAGCAGGCGGGGGATGCGCTCGTCGGGAGCGCCAAGGTGTTCCGGGTAGTCTCCGGAACGGTGGAGGCTCTATGAAGAAGGTCGAGGGGCTGTTGGGCTCGGCTCTGGGTCGTCCGGAGGTTCTGAAGGCTGCGCGAGCCCAGATGGCCATGCACCTATGGGCAGAGGTCGTCGGAGATGGCCTGGCGGACCGAGCGGCCCCCGATAGGTACGAGCGGGGAACGCTGTGGGTCGTTGCCAGCGGGTCTGCGTGGGCTCAAGAGATCAGGCTTCGTAAGGACGAGATCGTGAAGCGCCTGAACGAGGCTGCCGGGGAGCCCGGGCTCTTTACTGAACTCAGGGTCGGCGTGCGACCTCGGCGTACCAAGGGGGACGATGAGGGACGAACTCGATCGTAGGCCGCTCGTCGGCGTCTTCCTGGGACTGGTCGTCGGCTGCGCAGGGGCGCTTGCGCCCTGGCATCTGCTATTCGTGTTGCCAGTTGAGATAGTTGCTCGAAGGATGATTGTTCGTGCATCGATCTTGATCGCTTGCCTTGTTGGCTTCTTCATCTACCCGCGCTTCGACGCTCAGCCGGTGACGAAGGAGGGGTTTTATGAGGGCCCGGTCGACGTGCTGACCATGCCCCAGAGCAGCGGCGGTTCCCTTCGTGCCGTCGTTCTTGGTGGAGGCCGGCGCTATTATCTGCGGACCGCATCGGACTGGGTGGTCCTGGGCGATAGGCTCCAGGTTCGGGCCGACGTTTATCCTTTGCTTGAGGGGCAGGATGGCTCGTCGGGGGTCGTCGGCGAACTACGCACGATATCGGCTCCGGAGCGGGTTTCAGGCGGGTTCTTCCTATGGAGGGTCGGGACGTGGGTGCGGCAGAGCTTCTCAAGGTTCACCTGGAGGTACGGCAGCGAGAAAGCGGAACCGTTGCTGGACGGGATGTGTTTCAGCATGACCTCGAACATTCCAGACGACCTTCGTATTGCGATGGCGAAGACGGGAACGTCGCACATCGTCGCGACTTCGGGCTTGCACGTCATGCTGGCGGCCTTTGCGATCGCAGCAGGGCTCAGCGTGTTCCCGGTTCCAAGGCACGTCCAGTTGATCCTGCTGTTGATTCTATTGGCGGTCTATGCGGCCGCGGCGGGCTTCAGGCCACCTGTGCTGCGCGCTGTGACGATGGCAGCCGTGTTCATGTTCGCCTATCTGGCTCGACGCAGCACGGACGGGCTCTCTGCGCTCGCCCTCGCTGGCACTGTGAACGTATTGTGGGCGCCAGAGACCATTTTGAACGTCGGTTTTCAACTTTCTATGGTCGCCGTATCGTCTTTGGTGCTCTTTGCTTCACCTCCTGAGGAGGCGTCTGCGGGAAGCCTGTGGCAGACAGTGTGCGGCTGGTCTGGACGATACGTGGTCGCGAGCATGGCCGTGACGATCGGGACGGCGCCTCTGCTCGCCTACCATTTCGGGGCTATCCCGATCGTTAGCGTGGCCGCAAACCTGCTGGTCGTCCCTGTTCTGGGACTCGTTATCGCGGCAGCGCTGGCCAGTTGGGCGTTTGCGCTCGTCATTCCGCCAGTCGGAGTCGGACTACTCAAGATCGGCGTCGAGCCACTGACCGGCTGGATCGGGCTCGTGATCGAGCGCGTGGGCTCGCTGCCGTTCGCAAGCGTGCAGATCCCAGAGTTCTCTGCGTACTGGCTCGTGCCGATCTACCTTGCCCTGTTCGCCGCTTGGAGGCCGCATGTTCGCACGGCTTAGCACATACGCTGCACTGCTCGTCGCGCTGGCGGCCGGAGCCTTTATTGGAGTTCGGGATCACAAGAACGGCACTTACGTCGTGTTTCTCAGCGTCGGCCAAGGCGACTGTACGCTGTTGATGAGTGACGACTGGGCGGTGCTTGTCGACACTGGTCCGCGTACGGAGGACTTCGACGCGGGTGCGCGCCTGGTCGTTCCACAACTCAGGAAGTTCGGAGTGCACAAGATCGACTGCGTGCTTCTCACTCATCCTGACATGGATCACATCGGTGGGCTGAAGGCGATCGCGGACAGATACAGGATCGGCAAAGTATTGATCAACGGTGCGTTCCGCCGCCACATACTTCTAGGCCAAGAACTTGAGCACGCGGGTATAGCGAGTGGCCAAATTACTTGGTTGCACGATACGGAGACCGCAACACTGGGAGCCCTGCGACTAACGATCGCGTCACCGCCGTGGCACGCGGGAGAGAATGACAACGACGGCTCGCTCTTCGTCCGCGCAGACGCCGGGCGCGGCTCGGTGATGATTACGGGCGACGCAAACTCGGACGTCGAACACGCGATGTCTCTCATCGGTGACGACTGGGACGTGCAGATCCTTAAGGCTGGGCACCATGGCAGCAAGACGTCGACGTCGGAGGAGTTCCTGGAGGAGACTTCCCCACAAGCGGTCATCGTCAGTTGCGGTCGCCGCAACAGATATGGACACCCTGCAAAAGAGACAGTGGCCCGCATCAAGGATTACGGCGCGCAACTCCTGCGTACTGACACCGACGGCACGATCGTCTACGCGCTCAGTACGAGCGGCTTCGTCCGCGCGCGCTATTGATCTGCAAAGAGTTTCCTTCTAGCCTGTAGTTTTGCGAGCACGTCGCGCTGTTCTTCCGCAGTCTGTCGTTCCTTCGCGACGATCTCGGGCTTTGCGCGTTCGACGAAGTTCTTGTTCGCTAATCGCGATTCGACCTTCTTCAGTTCCTCGCTCGCCTTTGCGATCAGCCCATCAATCCGCTCGACCTCCGAGGCCTCATCGATGAGGCCGCTCGTCGGAAGATGGAGTTCGATGCCAGGGCACGCCATCGAAATGAACTTGCCCTCTGGCCTTCCCTGCACGAGTTCGTCGACCCACGCTTGGCTCGCGACAATGCTTGCGCCTTCGCCGAGGTCGCCCTCGTAATACGCGTGGGGCACGCTCTTCATGGCTGCGATGCCAAGTTCAGCGCGCAGGGCGCGCAACGCGCGCGTGGTCTCGAGCCACGACTCGACGCGCCGCTCTGCGTCCTCGTCGATCGTTCCAGGAGATGCAGGCCATTTTGCGGTCATCAGGAACTCGGGTTTGTCGTCGAGCGGAAGTTGGGCGAAGATTTCTTCTGTTATGTGCGGCATCACAGGATGCATCATGCGCAGGAACGCGTCGAGGCATGTAACGAGGATCCACTGCGGGGTTGCGCGCTGACTTTCATCGGCGAGCCGATCCTTGCTGATCTCGATGTACCAGTCGCACAGTTCTGCCCAGAAGAAGGAGTAGAGCGCCTGCGTCGCCGACTGAATGTCGTACGCCTCGTAACTTTGCCGGACTGCCTGCTCTGTGCGTGCAAGACGCGAGAGGATCCACTTGTCGACATCGTGTAGAGACTCTGGCGTCGCGCCCGTAAATCCTTCGAGGTTCATAAACACGAACCGCGACGCGTTCCACATCTTGTTGCAAAGGTTTCGCGCGTCGTCGGTACGCCTGTCGCTATAGCGCAACTCCTGGTTCGTTCCCGTCTGGCTGAAGAGCGTGTAGCGCAGCGCGTCCGCGCCTTTGTTCTCGATGATCTCCATGGGGTCGACGCCGGTACCGAGCGACTTCGACATTCGCTTGCCATCCTCGGTGAGCACGGTCGCATAGATGTACACATCGCGGAAAGGGATCTCGCCGACGAAGTCGAGCCCCATCATGAGCATGCGCGCGACCCAGAGGTAGATGATGTCGCGCGCCGTTACAAGAACATCGGTGGGATAGTAGTTCTGCAGGTCCCCGGTCTGCTCCGGCCAGCCGAGCGTCGCGAACGGCCACAGTCCGGAACTGAACCAGGTGTCGAGGACGTCCTCCTCCTGCCGCACGATCTGCTTGTCGCCAGCCTTGCGCTGGGCGTCCTCCCAGTCGAGTGCGGCGAAGGCCTCGCCGTCCTCCGTGTAGTACACGGGGATCCGGTGGCCCCACCACAGTTGCCGGCTGACGCACCAGTCACGGATGTTCTCCATCCAGTCCAAGTACACGGCCTTGTACCGTTCGGGCACGAACCGCGTCTTGCCAGACTTGACGGCCTCGATCGCCTTTTGAGCGAGTTGGGTCTGGCTGACGAACCATTGCTCGCTGGCCATCGGCTCGACAGGCTCACTGCTGCGGGTGCTGACTACTAGTGGAATTTCGTGGTTTTCAACCTTAAGGAGGAATCCCTGTGCCTCGAGATCCTCGACCACCTTCTTGCGGGCCGCGTTGCGATCGAGCCCTGCATACGGCCCACCTAGTTCGGTAACCTTAGCAGTCTCATCGAGCGCAAGCAGTACTTCTAGCCCGTGGCGCTGCCCCACTTCGAAGTCATTAGCGTCGTGCCCTGGTGTGATCTTCACGGCGCCGGTTCCGAAATCAGGATCGGGGTACTCGTCGGCGATCAAGGGAATCTCTCGCCCCAACAGGGGCAAAAGCAGGGTCTTGCCTACTAGACCTTCGTACCTCCTGTCTTTCGGATGGACAGCAACTGCGACGTCTGCCAGCATCGTCTCAGGTCGGGTTGTAGCGATAACTATATCCCCAGATCCGTCCTTGAACGGGTACCGGATATGATAGAACTTACCCTTGACAATCCTTCGCTCGGTCTCGATATCGCTTACGCTGGTCTTTAGCACTGGATCCCAGTTCACGACTCTGAGGCCGCGGTAGATCAGGCCGCGATCGAACCAGTCGATAAAGACCTTGAGGACGGCCCTCACATACCTGTCGTCGAGCGTGAAGCGGGTGCGATCCCAATCGAACGCGCAGCCGAACGACCTCAACTGCCTCAAGATCGTATCGCCGCTCTCCTCCCGCCACTCCCAAACCCTCTCGACGAACTTCTCGCGGCCCAGTTCGAAGGCGCTGACGCCCTCTTTTTTCAGTTGCTTGGTGACGACTGATTGAGTGGCAATTCCAGCGTGATCCTGGCCCGGGAGGATGAGCACGCTGTAGCCCTGCATGCGCTTGTATCGCCCCAGGAGGTCTTGGAGGCCGTAGCAGAGGGCGTGGCCCATGTGGAGCGAGCCGGTGATGTTTGGTGGGGGAATCGTAATGCAGTAGCGCGGCTTTCTCGGGTCGGGGTCAGGCCTGAAGAGGCCGGCTTCCGACCAGCGCTTATACCAATTAGCCTCTACGTGCGAGGCATCGTATCGCGTATCCATGTTGTCGTCCTTTCCTGTCGTGAAAGTGCCTTAGATTGTACCAGGCAGACGCGTGTTTCACGTGAAACTTGGGCTAACGGCCTGATTCAAACAGGCGCCTGACAATTTCCTCTACGGAGACGTCCTCGACGGAGATGTCGACGACTGGCAGGCTCCGTAGGATCTCGCCGGCGACCTGCGCTGTCGACTCCTTGGGGACGGCAAGGCTGACCGTCCGTCCCTCAACTGCGAGGACCTCGCCAAAGCGCCGCATGTCCGGCAGGGTCGCGTCGCCTCCGAAGAGGAGTCGGAGTTGCTTGGTCGTGGCGAAGCGGGCGGAGAGGCTCGAGATGGTGCCCTCGTAGATGAGGCTCCCGTGGTCGATGACGACGACCCGCTGGGCCAGTTCCTGGACGTCCTGCATGTAGTGGCTAGTGAGCACGATCGTGCACGACTCTCGTCGGTTGAGGTCGCGCAGGAAGTCCCTGATCCGCTTTTGGCTGACCAGATCTAGCCCGATGGTCGGCTCGTCCAGGAACAGGACTTCAGGGTTGTGGAGCAAGGCCGCAATCAGTTCGCACTTCATGCGCTCGCCAAGGCTCATCTTTCGTACCTGGACGTCGAGTTTGTCTGCCAGGTCGAGTTCTTCGGTCAGAAAGGCTAGCCGACGCTCATATTCAGTCTCCGGGACGTCGTACATGACTCTGAGCACTCGGAAGCTCTCTACTGCAGGCAGGTCCCACCAGAGTTGCTGCTTGTTGCCCATGACGAGCGCGATACGGGCAAGCATATCGCGCTCCCTGCGCCACGGAACATAGCCAAGCACCGACGCCTGGCCGCTCGTAGGGTACATGATGCCGCTGAGCATTTTGATCGTGGTCGTCTTGCCCGCGCCATTGGGCCCCAGGAACCCGACGATCTCACCCTTCTCAATACGAAGGTCGATCCCCTTGACGGCTTCGACCCTGTCCCGCTCCGGTCGAATGAGAGAAGAGACGGCACCCCACAAGCCCGACTTCTTGCGTGTGACGCTGTAGACCTTCCGGAGGCCCTTTGCTTCGATGACGGTCATCGGTTTTCCACCGTTTGGTGTTTCACGTGAAACACCTCTAGCCGCTCCATGGCCAATGTTTCACGTGAAACAAGTCAGGCGCAAAGAAGTAGAGAGCCAAGAAACTTGGATAGACTGAAACAAAGAAAGAGTCGAGCCGGTCGAGGACTCCCCCGTGCCCCGGGAGGATTCTACCGGAGTCCTTTGCACCCATAAGCCGCTTGAATCCGCTTTGCAGCAAGTCGCCAACCTGCCCGATGACCCCTGTGCTAAGTCCGACTAGGAGCCATGCTGCCAGCGGCGCGCCCATCCATGTGCCAATTCCCCACGACGCAAGGACGCATCCCGCAAGATTGGCGACAGCGCCTTCGACAGTCTTGTTCGGGCTGACCGACGGTGCCAGCGGATGCTTCCCCCACGTCTTACCGATGAAGTAAGCAAGTGAGTCTCCCGCCCATAGTGGAACCCAGGCGAGGATCAGCAGGTTAGGGCCGAAGGAGCCACTGTCCTGTCCCTGGAGTGCAAGGAGAAGCGCAACGAAGCAGGCGGACGGAGCGAGCCAGTAAAGGAGGAGAGCCCTGGCGGCGCCTAGATGCGAGCGCAAGGCGAAACCCACCACCGACCCCGCCCAAAGAACTCCGGCGATGGCCATGAAGCCGATGTTCAGACCCCCCAGGATAGGCATGAGGGCGAGAGGAATCAGAACCGAGAGCAGTGCGGCGCTGGAGACCGAACTGGTAAGAGAGTCAATTTCAAGGGAACACAGGAGCACGATTGCCAGGAGCAGCCCTATGGTCCCCCACGGCTCCCGCCAAAGCAACGCAGTCAGCGTAACCCCGCCAGCGATCACCCCCGTCAGTACCCGAGTCAACATCGATAGACCAAGAGGCCCGATCGTACCTTCACGACCGGGCCCAAAAGGAACTAGGGGGCTTACGGGTTCACGACCACATGGATCGTGTTGCTATAGGGCTTCTTAAGCCCGAATACGTCGTGGACGGTGACCGTGATCGTATAGTCGCCGGGCTTGCGGAAGGTTCGCTTGACCACCTGGCCGTCAGCGTCGACGTCGACACCGTCGCTGGCATCGAAGTCCCACGTGTACTTCAGTTGTGACGAACCACCTGAACCGATCGCGGACAGGGTTACCGTGTCACCGAGCGCCAAGTTCATCTCGTGCACGGTGGGCTCCACGTAGAGCGGGGTCGTGTCGTTCAGTATCCTGATGGAGCCGATGTAGAACGTGGCTATAGTGTCGCCGGAAAACGCGATTGACTTGATCGTTTTGTTTGAGTCCGTAAATCCTGGTATCGAGACGAGAGGCACGCCGACGGTCTTCCATCCCGCCGAGTTGGAGATGGCGTTGGACAGGTCAAGGTAGACCTCGGTGCGCTTATCGTCTGTAGTGATTATTACACACCGAACCTTGGTCATCAGCGCCTTGATCTCAAATTCTGGCGAATTGGTCTGACCAGCGCCGGTCGTGCCGCCACCGGGGCCGGAGGTCGTGCCAGCGCTCTTACCGCCGCCCTTGATGACCGTCTCGTTCGTGGGCGCGTGGATCGAGAAGACCAGCAGGTTACTCTTGTCTCCTGCCTCTTTGGAGAGGTCGAATCCCTTCGTAAAGGTCAGGGTCCCTCCCTGGTAGAAGTTCCTGGAGGAGACCCGAATCGACGCCGAGCCCTTATTGGCCGTCTCCGTCGTCTCGGCGATCGTGCCGGATCCCCAAGGAGTCACGGTGATTCCCTGGTCGTCGATCGAGATGTTGGGGGAGTAGAGCTCCTGGGTGTAGCCAGCGCCGCACAGGGCGACGACAGCCGCGAGGGTCGCGGACTTTAAAACGAGTTTCATGGCTTCCTGGTCCTATGGTCTAAGGCACCCGCGCGATGCTGGTCGCGCGGCCCGTATCTTCTTCGACGCCTATGACCACCCCAGAGATTACACCAGGGGACTTTGCTACCTCAAACCTTGTGGGCAGGGAAGTGCGGAATCTTCGCAAAATCACGTCCTTGTCCATGCCGATCACGCTCGGCCTGGGCCCGCACATGCCGACGTCCGTGATGTAGGCGGTTCCGCCCTCGAGCACGCATTCGTCACAGGTCGTGACGTGCGTGTGCGTACCGACGACGGCGGTCGCCCGGCCCGCCACATGGAAGCCGAACGCGATCTTCTCGCTCGTCGCCTCGGCGTGAAAGTCAATAAAGACGTGGTCGGTGCCGAGTTCGGGCAGGATCCTGTCGATCGACCGGAACGGGTCGTCATAGCCGTCGAGGAAGATCCGGCCGCAAAGGTTGACGACACCGAGCCTGGTTCCCGCCTTCTCGACCGTGACAAAGCCCCGGCCAGGGTTGCCCGGAGGTATGTTTGCGGGCCTGACGATCGGACGATCCCGGTCCAAGTACGGGTAGATCTCCTTCTTGTGATAGGCGTGGTTGCCGAGCGTGATCGCGTCGGCCCCCAGGTCGAACAGCCAGTCGGCGATGGTCGGCGTGATGCCCACCCCTGCCGCACTGTTCTCGCCGTTGACAATCACGAACTTCGGCTTGTGCCGCTCAACGAGGCCCGGCAAAGATTTCTCCACGGCCTCGCGTCCGGGCTTACCTACGACGTCGCCGAGGAACAGAATCTTGTATTCGCTACTTGCCAACGCGGCGAGGATACACCCTTGCTACTCCCAGGGACCGAAGACGCGCTCTATGGCTTCTTGGACTGTGTCCTCGTCAAACCCCCGGCGCACCAGAAAGCCAGCGCTTTTCTGCCTAGTGTCTCCGGGCTTGAGCCTTTTGCGCAGTGCTGACTCTGCCCGATCGGCTTCAGATCCAGAGGGAATCGCGCCAAGCGCATCCTCGACCGCTGACTCCTCGACTCCGCGAACCTTGAGTTCGTGCTCCACGAGCAACCGGCCCTTGACTCGCTTGCCCTGGGCTGCCTCGACTGCCCTGTCCGCCACTCGCGCATCGTCCACGAACCGGCTCCGCTTCAGGGACGCGAGTACGAGGCCGGACTCTTCTTCGGTAAAGCCTCTTGAAGCCAAGTGCGCCCTGACCTCGGCTTCGGTCCTATCGCGCGACCTGAGGAGGCGGAGCGCGCTGCGCACCGCCTCCTGGTGGCGCTCATGGGCTGGCCGGCTCACTCCTCGATAGCCGCAACGATGGCTGGGTCGACGGGATCGGGAGGTGCGAGCAGGGCTCTGACGGCGGTCTCGAGTTCGGCAAAGACCTCTGGGTTCTCCTCCAGATAGGTCCTCGCGTTGTCTCGACCCTGTCCGAGCCTCACGTCACCGTAGTTGTAGTAGGTGCCGGCCTTGCCCACGAGGTTGTGCTCGACGGCCAGGTCGAGCAGGTCTCCGGACTTGCTGATCCCCTTGCCGAAAATCATGTCGAACTCAGCGTGCCTGAACGGTGGTGCGACCTTGTTCTTGACGACCTTGACCTTTGTCCTGGCGCCATAGGCCTCGGTGCCGTTCTTGAGCAGTTCGCCGCGGCGGACTTCCAACCGGACGGAGGCCCAGAACTTGAGCGCGCGACCGCCTGGGGTCGTCTCTGGGTTGCCGAACATCACGCCGATCTTCTCGCGGATCTGGTTGATGAAGATGACCGCGGTCTTGGTCTTGTTGACGCTGCCGCCGAGTTTGCGCAGGGCCTGCGACATCATGCGCGCCTGTATTCCTACGTGGGCGTCCCCCATGTCGCCGTCGATCTCGGCCTTGGGCACAAGGGCGGCCACAGAGTCCAGCACTACGATGTCCATCGCTCCAGACTGGATCATGCCGTCCATGATCTCGAGCGCCTCCTCGCCTGTCGTCGGCTGGGCGACGTACAGCCTGTCCACGTCGACCCCGAGCGCCCTCGCGTACTCGATGTCTAGGGCGTGCTCGGCGTCTACGAAAAGCGCCAGTCCGCCAGCCTTTTGAGCCTGGGCGACGGCGTGGAGAGCCAGGGTCGTCTTGCCGCTGGACTCTGAACCGTAAATCTCTGTGATCCGCCCCCTAGGAATCCCCCCTCCAAGCGCCAGATCGAGGCTCATCGCTCCTGAGGGAAGGGTCTCTATACGATGGCGGCCCTGCTGCCCCAGTTGCATGACCGCTCCCTTTCCAAACGACTTCTCCAGCCGCTGCAGGACCATCTCCAAAGCCTTGTCTGTCTTCGCTTCGTTCGTTGCCATTTCAAAAGACCTCGTTCGGTGGCTATAGTATCCTAATGTCTACGTAATGTCAAGACCACTGTCTACTTTTTGTCTACAGTGCGTGGAAAACCTGTGCAACGGCTTGATTTTAGCCTACAAGGAGTAGACTTCCCACACCGACCGTGCGGCGCAGCGTTCTCTGTCTTTTCGCGCTCCTGGGGGCTTTGGCCCTCGGCGATGAGCCCGTGACCGTGCGCATGATGGCAGGCCCGTACCAGGGGATCCCGCCCCGCGAGGCTACCGACGCCCGCTCGCTGGCGAGGCTCGCGGTCTTCGAAGAGTTCGCCCGCCAGAACCCCGACATCCGGCTCGTCAACGCAGGCGGGCTTGAACTCGCCAACGAGATCGCCGAGTCGGCGTTCCTGGTCTCGATGGCCGCGGACACGGCGCCGGACGTCTTCTACGTCAACTTCCGGCAGTACTACAACTATATCGAGCAAGGGTTCTGCCGCCCGCTCGACGACCTGATCGCCAAAGACCCCGAGGTGGAGAAGCGCTTCAACCCTTTGGTTATGAAGGTGATCCACAGTTACGACGGCAAGACGTACGCAGCCCCCTTCTATCAAGTCGCGCAGGCTCTTTATTACCGCAAGGACCACTTCGCCGAAGCCGGGCTCGACCCTGCCAAGCCGCCCCGTACGTGGGACGAGTTCTACCGAGACGCCCAGATTCTTACGGAGTCTGCCCCGGGCCGGTCGGGGTTCGTCTTCAGTTCGGGTCTGGGCGGCAAGGCGTACTGGTGGACCAACTTCGTCTGGCAGGCTGGAGGCGAGGTGGTCGAGCCTGCGTCCAACGGTTACTGGCGCAGCGCTGTGGACTCGCCACAGGCGGCCACGGCGCTCGACTTCTTCCGCAAACTTACTGTGGTCAAGTGGAAGGGCAAGGACGGCAAAGAGTACGGCCCAGCCGCCAGCGTAAGCCCGACCTTCAGCCAGGACATCGCGGCAGGGAAGGTCTCGATGTGGTTCGCCTACACCAACGACGTCCTGATGAGCGTCAGCGACCTCAACCCGGCCTTGATCGGTATCGCGAGGATGCCTGCAGGCCCCGCCGGGCCGAAGAACGAGATCAACGCCGGCATGTGGGCGATCAACGCCAACGTCAGGGATCCCAAGAAGCTCGATGCCTGCTGGCGGTTCATCAAGTTCTTCGTGGGCGAGGACTCGGCCAGGGTGCAGACCAACGCCTTCGTCGACCTGGGCCTGGCGAACCTGGTGAACCCGGTTCTGCTGAAAAAGTACGGGCACGAGAACCTTGCGCGCACGGTCGATCCTGGCTACGTGGCGGCGAACGAGTCGCTCTTCACGACCGGCAAGCCGGAGCCTTACGGTCGTAACTGCCAGCAGGTCTACACGGTGCTGGACTCGGCGCTCGATCGGGCGATCCTGGAGCCTAAGACCCCGGCGAGGCAGATCCTGCACGACGTGAGCAAGGAGATGAATAGCAAGCTCCTTGGCTTTACGCCTGCAGAAGTGATGGCCCAGAGGCGCGGCTGGGCGCTTGGGATCGCGCTGTTCACTGTTATTTCTGCGGGGCTTCTGACCGTATGGTGGATTCGAAGATCGCTGAAGAGGCCGTCGACCCTCCAGGAGCGCCCGCTGTCGCCCGCCGAGCGTCGACCCGCTGTCCGCTTCATGATTGCGGCGCTCGCCCCGGCAGTCCTCAGCATCCTGTTGTGGATGTACTGGCCGCTGTTGCACGGCCTGATCATCGCGTTCCAGGACTACCGGATCATGCGGCCGACGACGTGGGTCGGGCTCGACAACTTCATAGCGGTGGCGACAGAACAGGTGTTCTGGCGCTCGATCTGGAACTCGTTCGTCTATGTGGGCCTGACTCTCTTGATCGGCTTCTTCCTGCCGTTGATCCTGGCTTTGGCGCTCAACGAGATCCCACGTTTCAAGGTGTTCTTCCGGACGGTCTACTACCTGCCGGCGATGACTTCGCCGATCGTGGTCGCGTTCCTGTGGCGCCAGATGTACGACAAGTCCGAGCACGGGGTGCTTAACTCGCTGCTGGCGCCTTTGCTCGGCGGGATCAACCACCTCTTCCACGCGAACATCCCGCTCGCCAACGACTGGCTAGGCAACCCCGCGCTCGCGATGTTCGCGGTGGTGCTGCCTGGTATTTGGGCGGGAGCGGGGCCGGGGTCGATCCTGTATCTTGCCGCGCTCAAGAACGTGCCACAGCGGCC
>OBLQ010000159.1_pt1 | contig 23651 bp, 15 predicted proteins | sample 1519881 | NCBI WGS metagenome assembly OBLQ01 (sample SAMN01911456, study PRJEB22533) | soil metagenome | biome: Soil | place: Malaysia | collected 2012-04-30 | depth DG_metagenome m | reverse complement strand
ACGCGATCACTTCCAGCCCTTCCACCACGCGTGCTTCCTCCACGTTGGCGAACGGAATCACCGCGCGTGCAAATCCACGTGCGCGCGCGTGCAACAGAATGGGAAGCACGCCGGGCACGCGGCGCAGCGATCCATCCAGCGCCAGCTCGCCGATGAAGAGGGTGCGCACGGTGGTGGGTTCGGCCTGGCCGGAGGCGAGCAGAATGCCGATGGCAATGGCGAGGTCGTGGGCCGACCCCTCTTTCTTCACATCGGCGGGAGCAAGATTGCAGGTGATGCGCTCGAGCGGAAAGGTGCAACCCGAGTTCTTGATGGCGGCGGTGACACGTTCGCGCGCCTCGCGCACCGCCGCATTGGGAAGGCCGACCACCGAGAAGGCGGGAATCCCCCGCGCGATGTCCACCTCCACCTCGACGACCAGCCCCTCGATCCCCACAATCGCGCCCGAAAAAACCGTGGTATGCACAACCCAACCTCCCAGATAACCCCTGCCCCTGCAGGGGGAACCGAAAAATCTGTGACCGGGAGGAAAACGGGGGGAGCGCCTCTATAATAGCACGAATCGCGCATTCTTATCTGGCGTGGACCGGGAAGCGTCCACCGGCCTACTATCCTCCCCATGTCGTCCAAAGACATCCCGGCTTCCGGCGTGGAGATTCGTCTCGCGCGCGAGATGTCGCTCTTCTCCGTGACCATGATCGGAGTGGGGGCGATGATCGGCGCGGGTATTTTCGTGCTAACCGGTATCGCCGCCGGCATCGCCGGACCGGCGCTGCTGTTCGTCTTCTTCCTCAACGGCGTGGTCACCCTGTTCACCGCCATGTCCTACGCGGAGCTGGGGTCGTGCTTCCACGACGCCGGCGGCGGCTACCTGTGGATCAAGAAGGGCCTGCCCCAGCCCAACGGTTTTCTGGCGGGATGGATGTCGTGGTTTGCGCACGCGGTGGCGTGCAGCCTGTACGCGCTTGGATTCGGCGCCTACTTCGGACACGTCCTGACCGAAGGATTCGGCATCGACGTGCACGGCCTGCCCATTTCGCTCGAGAAGCTGCTCGCCGTTCTCTCGTGCGCGCTGCTGGCGCTGGTCAACTACCGCGGCGCATCGGAAACCGGGCGCATGGGCAACATCGTGACCATGATCAAGCTCGCCATCATCGGGATGTTCGTCGCCTTCGGCCTCGCCGTGATTGCGCACAAGACGGGATGGAAAGCCGAGTTCCAACCCTTCGCCCCCACGGGCAGCGCCGGCATCCTGATGGCCATGGGACTGACGTTCATCGCGTTCCAGGGTTATGAGGTCATCGCCCAGTGCAGCGAAGAGGTGATCGATCCCAAGCGCAACATTCCGCGCGGCGTCTTTCTCGCCCTGATAATCGTGATCCCCGTCTATCTGCTGGTCGCCGTCGTCGCGCTGGGCGCCGTCTCCGGCGGTGGTATCCCCACCTGGAAGTATCTCGGCGAATACAAGGAGATTGCCATGGTGGAGGCGGCCCGCCAGTTCATGCCGGGCGGCGCCGTGCTGTTTCTCATCGGCGGACTCTTTTCCACGCTGAGCGCGCTCAACGCCACCATCTATTCGTCGTCGCGGGTCGCCTTCGCCATGGCGCGCGACGCCAACCTGCCCGACTTCATGTCGCACGTCAACGCACGGCGCCACACGCCGCATTTTGCCATCGTGGTGTCGGCGGTGATCGTCATTGCCATGGCGCTCGCGCTGCCGATCGAAGACGTCGCCTGCGCCGCCGACATCATGTTTCTGTTCGTGTTCATGCAGGTGAACATGGCCGCCATCCGCCTGCGCAAGACGCACAAGGACCTGGACCGTGGATTCGTGACGCCGCTGTTTCCCGGCATCCCCATCGTGGGCATCCTGTTTCAGATTGTGATCGTGGTGTTCCTGATCAAGTACAGCCTCTCGGCGTTCCTGACGGCCGTCGCCTGGATCGGCGTCGGCGTGGTCGTGCACTACACCTACGCGTCCAAGAAGGAGGCCCTGGTCGAGGAGACACGCGAAGCGCTGGGCCGGCTGGAGCGCAAGGAGTACCGGATTCTGGTCGCGCTGCCGGACCGCGAATCGGTGCTGCCGCTGATGCGGGTGGCGAGCGCCATCGCGCGCCACTTCGACGGCGAAATCGTGGCGCTGGCGGTGCTGGAGGTGCCCTTCCAGACGCCGCTCTCCACCGCCCGTCATCTTCCCGACGTCGCGGAGCGACGAACCCTGCTGCGCCTGGCCGAACACGTCGCCGAAGAGGCATCTGTTCCCTGCGAACGCGTGATCCGGATTGCACACCGCCTGTCCGAGGCCATTGTGCAGACGGCGCGTGAGGAAGAATGCAATTTCATCGTGCTCGGCCGCTCACAGCGTCCGCGGCTGGCGTCGCGTGTGGTGAAGTCCAGCGTGGAGAACGTGATTGCGCATGCCCAGTGTCATGTGGCGTCCGTAAAGATTGGAGAACAGCGCGGTGCGGGCCGCATCGTGGCCGCGGTGAGCAACGAGCGCAACGCCCAGCTGGCGCTGGAACTGTTGCCCGCGTTCGCGCAGACCTGGAATGCGAGCGCCAAGGTGGTGGAATTCGCGTCCGGTGCGGATAACGCCTCGCGGGCGGAAACCGACCGCGCGGTGCGCGAGGCCGCGCCGCCGGGAGCGGAGATCAAGATGGTGACCGACGGGCATGTGGCCGATCGCATCGCCCAGGAGACGGCTCCCGACGATGTGATTCTGATGGGCGATACCGAATGGTCGGGCCTGACCCGGCTGCTGGTGCCGGGGGTGGCGGATGCCGTCGCCGAGAAGAGCGAACAGACAGTGGTCTTGATCCGGGCCTACCGGCCCGCGCGCAAACGAACGCTGCTGATCCGGCTTCTGACCGGTGCGTGACCCGTGAGTCACGCGCGTTACCTGGAGGTCTAGTATGGGTGCGACTCTCGCGTCGATGTTGAATGACATATGGGAAGCAACGCGGACCACGCTTGCACATCTGCTTCCCAAAGTCGCGATCGCGGTGCTGATTCTCACACTCGGTCTGCTGGTGGGCCGTCTGCTGCGCGCCGTGACGTTGCGCTTCTTCGTGGCACTGCGCCTCGACCGGGTGTCCGACCGCATGGGTCTGAGCGCGCTGCTGGCGCGCGGTGACGCCCGCTACACCGTGGCGGAAGTGGCGGCCACCATCGTGTACTGGCTGGTCCTCGTCCTCGCGCTGCAGATGCTGGGCTGGGCCCTGGGTCTGCAGACCATCGTGGACTTCTTCGGTGAAGTTCTCAACTACCTGCCGCACGTCGGCGTCGCCGTGGTGATCGCGGTGGTGGGCATCGTCATCGGCTCGTTCTTCGGCGGTGCCGTGCAGCTGGCGGCCGCCAATGCGGGCATATCGGTGGCCCGCCCGCTGGGACGGCTGGTGAAATATGTGATCGTGTTCTTCGCGCTGGCCGTTGCTTTCGAGCAGCTGCAGATCGCCAGCCGGCTGTTGACAGACACCTTTCTGGTGGTGGTGGGCGCCGTCGCCTTCGGCGCGGCGCTGGCGTTTGGACTGGGGTGCAAGGACATCGTGCGTGACATCGTGGCGGGCTGGATCACGCGCCGCCACGATCGTGACAACCACCGCGACGCTCCCCCTATAGAATGAATAGATGATGCGCGGGATGGTTCGTCGCGCCATCACGTAAGTCTATACATTAGTATATCTTACCATACCTTCCGCGCGTCTCTTCGCGAACACCGACCTTGCAAATAGGACTCAATTGTCCTACTCTGTGCAGCACAGGACGCGTTACTGAACGTTTCCATTGCCCTACAGCTACGCCCAGCGCGCCCGCCTCATTTGCCGCGAACCGAAAGGAGTCCTGCCTCTTATGAAAGCAACCCTAGAGTCGAATTACGTATCGGATGTAATGGCCGAGGTAAAGGAGAAGCATCCCGCGCAGCCAGAATTTCACCAGGCTGTCCACGAGGTTGCTGAATCTATCGCGCCCCTTCTGGAGGCCCGTCCGGAGTATCGCAAGAAGAAGATCTTCGAACGCATCGTCGAGCCCGAGCGCGTCGTGATGTTCCGAGTCGCGTGGCAGGACGACCGTGGAGAAGTTCATGTGAACCGCGGTTTCCGCGTTCAGATGAACAGCGCCATCGGCCCGTACAAGGGTGGTCTTCGTTTCCACCCGTCCGTGAATCTGGGCATTCTGAAGTTCCTCGCCTTCGAACAGGTGTTCAAGAACAGCCTGACCACGCTGCCCATGGGCGGCGGCAAGGGCGGTTGCGACTTCGATCCCAAAGGCAAGAGCGATGACGAAGTGATGCGCTTCTGCCAGAGCTTTATGAGCGAACTGTTCCGCCATATCGGACCGGACACCGACGTGCCGGCCGGTGACATCGGCGTGGGTGGTCGTGAAATCGGATATCTGTTCGGACAGTACAAACGGCTGCGCAACCACTTCACGGGTGTCCTGACCGGCAAGGGCCTCGGCTGGGGTGGTTCGTTGATCCGGCCGGAAGCGACCGGCTACGGGTGCGTGTATTTCGCGCTCGAGATGCTGGCGGCCAACAAGCAGGAGATGAAGGGCAAGACGTGCCTCGTCTCCGGTTCGGGCAACGTGTCGCAGTACACCATCGAGAAGCTGCTGCAACTCGGAGCCAAAGTCGTCGCGGTGTCGGATTCCGCCGGCTATATCTATGACGAGCAGGGATTCGACCGTGACAAGCTGGTCTACCTGATGGACCTCAAGAACAACCGCCGTGGCCGTATCAAGGAGTACGCGGACCGGTTCCCGAAGGCTGTCTACACCGCGGTGGATCCCAAGCTGGGTTACAATCCGCTGTGGACGCACAAGGCCGACTGCGCATTCCCGAGCGCGACCCAGAACGAGATCAACGCCAAGGATGCGGAGAATCTCGTCAAGGCCGGCGTTCGCCTGGTCGCGGAGGGCGCCAACATGCCGTGCACGCCCGACGCGGTCGAGGTGTTCCACGGAGCAGGTGTGCTGTTTGGACCGGGCAAAGCAGCCAACGCCGGCGGCGTGTCCGTTTCCGGGCTGGAGATGTCGCAGAACTCGCAGCGTCTCTCCTGGTCACGCGACGAAGTCGACGCCAAGCTGCACCATATCATGAGGAGCATCCACGACACCTGCCTGCGCGCCTCGGAGCGGTACGGGCGCAAGGGCAACTACGTGGACGGCGCCAACATCGGAGGCTTCCTGAAGGTTGCCGACGCGATGATGGATCAGGGTCTGTCCTGATGCATTCGGGGCCGGCGACGGGCAACCGCCGCCGGCCCACTGCCCCCGGGCGGGAATCGCACGGCGCTTCGTTTGCATGAGAACCGCCCACCCCGAAGATCTCGGACCGGCCCCGCGCAACGCGGCACAGCTCTTCCAGGAGCTGATGCGCTTTCGTGTGCGCGAGATATTGCTCATCTCCAGTCCCTACGACGCGTTCACGCTCTCGGAAGACGGGAGCCTCTACGAATCGCTGCTCGACGAGTACGTGGGTTTCGGCCTCACCCACATGCCCAATCTGACGCATGTGTCGCGCGGTGACGAGGCCCTGTCGCTGGCCGAAGAACCGGGGCGCTTCGATCTCATCATCTCTTCGCTGCATCTCGAGGACATGCACTCGGTGGAGATGGTCCACCGGCTGCGCGAGCAGAGCATCGACACGCCGGTGGTGCTGCTCACCTACGACAACCGCGAGCTGGCCAGCCTCCTGCACGGCGATCGCGCGCGCGTCTTCGACCGTGTGTTCGCGTGGCAGGGGGATTTTCGCATTCTGCTGGCGATCATCAACCTGGTCGAGGATCGTGCCAATTTCGAGCGTGACACCGCGCTGGTGGGTGTGCAGTCGATCATCCTGATCGAGGACGACGTCAAGTTCTACTCCTCGTACCTTCCCCTGATCTACACGGCGGTCTTCGAGCAGACGGCCGACCTGATCGCCGAGGGCGTGAACCCGGCGCACAAGCTGCTGCGCATGCGGGCGCGTCCGAAGATCATCCTGTGCAGCACCTACGAAGAAGCATGGGAATACTTCGAGCAGTACCACGAGACCATCCTCGGAGTGGTGTGTGACATCGAGTTTCCCCGCGCCGGCGGCCCCGACGTGGCCGCGGGGTTCGACTTTGCGCGCAACGTAATTCAGTCGCACGGCGACATTCCCGTGCTGCTGCAGTCCCACGACGCCGCCAACCGCGCGCGCGCGGAGGAGGTGGGTGCGTCGTTTCTGCGCAAGGACTCGCCCACGCTCCTGCGCGATCTCAAGCAGTACATGATGGAACACTTCGGCTTCGGCGACTTCATTTTCCGGGGGCCGGACGGCACCGAGGTGCAACGCGCCGAGGACCTGCGCGCACTCGAAGACGCGCTGCTCGAGGTGCCCGACGAGAGCATCGCCTACCACGGCCGGCGCAACGACTTTTCGCGCTGGCTCAAGGCGCGCACGGAGTTCGACCTCGCCCACCGTTTGCGCCCGTCCAAGGTATCGGACTACGGATCCATCGCCGAGTTGCGCACACACCTGCTGGAGAGCATCCGGCAGCACCGGCGGGGGCACCAGCGCGGCCGTGTGGTCGATTTCGACGCGGATACCTTCGATCCTGCGCGCAGCTTCGCGCGCGTGGGAGGCGGATCGCTGGGTGGAAAGGCGCGCGGGCTGGCGTTTGCCAACACCCTCCTCGCCACCGGCGCTCTCGACACCGAATCCACCGGCGTGCGCATCTCCGTCCCGCCCGCGATCGTGCTCGGCACGGATGTCTTCGACCGTTTCATCGAAGACAACGACCTGCTCGCCTTCGCGATTCGCTGCAACGACGACGCGGAGATTCTCGACCGTTTCCGCGCGGCGGCGTTTCCCCGGGAAGAGACCGACGCGCTGCTGACCTATCTCGGTGCCGTGCACTATCCGCTCTCGGTGCGTTCCTCGAGTCTGCTGGAAGATTCGCAGTTCATGCCGTTTGCCGGGGTGTATGAGACCTTCATGCTGCCCAACAATCATCGCGACGCGGCCGTCCGGCTCGAACAGCTTCTGGACAGCGTACGCCGCGTGTATGCATCGACGTTCTACCAGTCGGCCAAGCACTATCTGCGCTCGACTCCCTACCGCCTCGAGGAAGAGAAGATGGCGGTGGTCGTGCAGCAGCTGGTGGGCGCGCCGCACGGTGACCGCTACTATCCCGACGTCTCCGGCGTCGCGCGCTCGTACAATTTCTATCCGGCGGACCCCATGACGCCGGAAGACGGCATCGCGGTGGTCGCAATCGGGCTGGGCAAGCATGTGGTCGACGGCCGTGCCACCGTCCGGTTCTGTCCGCGCTATCCGCGCCACCTGATCCAGTTCTCGAGTGTCGAAGACGGCGTGGGATATTCGCAGCGCACCTTCTACGCGCTGGAACTCCCCGCCCCGGACACCGCCACCGCGCCGGCGGAACCGGGCCGGCTGGTGGTGGAATCGCTGGAGCGCGCGGAACAGGACGGGGTTCTCGGGGCCATTGGATCGACCTATTCGCGCGAGAACAATGCCCTCTACGACGGCATCTCGCGCGACGGCACGCGCGTGGTCACATTCGCTCCGATTCTGAAGAGCGGTCTGTTTCCGCTGGCCGAGATCGTTGAGCGCGAGCTGGCCGCAGGACGGCGCGGGATGAGCGGACCGGTGGAGATCGAGTTCGCCGTGAACCTGTCGGTCCCGTCCGGCACGCCGCGCGAGTTCTTCCTGCTCCAGATCCGTCCCATGGCGATCGACCGCGAAGTGGAACGTCTGGCCGTCGTGGATGTCGCGCCGGAGTCGCTGGTGTGCCGGAGCACCCAGGTGCTGGGCCACGGCGCCAGTGACAACATTCTCGACGTGGTGGTCGTCGACCCCGACCGTTTCGACCGGGCACAGAGCGTGGTGGTGGCGCGCGAGCTGGCGCTCGTCAACACCGAGCTGGAACAGCAGAGCAAGCCCTACCTGCTGATCACCATCGGACGTCTGGGATCCGCCGATCCGTGGCTGGGCGTGCCGGTTCGCTGGGACGAGATCAGCGGCGCGCGCGTGATCATCGAGACGCAGATGCGCGGCATGCGCATCGTCCCCTCACAGGGAGGGCACTTCTTCCAGAACCTGGTCGCGTCCGGCATCGGTTATCTCACCGTGGACGGCGACAACTCGGAAAGTTTCGTCGACTGGAATTGGCTGGCGGGCGCGCCGGGCGACTACCGCGGAACCTACGTGCGTCACCTGCGCCTCCATGATCCCCTACGCGTCGTGGTTGACGGGCAGCGCGGCCGTGGTCTGGTGGCCAAACCCGGGACGTGGCAGCGATGACACCCATCGTGACCGAAACCGCGTGCACCAAGCCGCCACCAATGGCCGTTGCGAACGCGCGCAGCGCTGGCTAGACTGAAATCACTTGCAAGCAACTCCAGAAAGGTCCGCCGGGCGGCCGCCCTGGCTTAGAAAGCAGAAAATCATATGACATCGAAATCTTTCAATCCGTTTGAAATGGCCCAGTCCCAGTTCGACTCGGTGGCGCGTTCCCTGGAACTCGACGAAGGCACCCGGCAGCTGCTTCGCCACCCGTTGCGCGAGTTCAGCTTCGCCATCCCCGTGCGCATGGACGACGGCAAGGTTCAGGTGTTTCGCGGCTTTCGTGTGCAGCACAACGATGCCCGCGGGCCCTGCAAGGGGGGAATTCGTTTTCACCCGCTGGAGACACTGGACACGGTGCGGGCGCTGTCGATGTGGATGACGTGGAAGTGCGCCATCGCCGACATCCCCCTCGGGGGTGCCAAGGGCGGCGTGGTGTGCGATCCGCACAACCTGAGCATGCGCGAACAGGAACTGGTGTGCCGCGGATGGGTGCGCCAGCTTGCGAAAAACCTCGGACCCACGGTGGACATTCCGGCCCCCGACGTCATGACGTCGGCGCAGCACATGCTGTGGATCCTGGATGAATTCGAAGCCATCTACGGAGAGCGGTTGCCGGGAACCATCACGGGCAAACCGGTGGGCATGGGCGGCTCGCTGGGCCGGACCGAGGCCACGGGCTTCGGTGTGGTGTTTACGCTGCGCGAGGCGCTTAACCAGCTGGGTATCCGCGTCAAGGACACCACCGCCAGCGTGCAGGGATTCGGCAACGTGGCGCAGTACGCCGTGCGGTTGTATCAGCAGATCGGCGGGACCGTGACCTGCGTGTCGTCGTGGGACCAGCAGGATCAGACATCCTACGCGTTTCGCAAGCGCGACGGCGTCGACGTCGATCAGCTGCTCGCGGTCACCGACCGCTTCGGCGGGATCGACAAGGGCCGGGCAAAGGAACTCGGCTACGAGGTGCTGCCGGGCGACGAGTGGCTGGCCCAGCCCGTTGATATCCTGATTCCCGCCGCGATGGAGAATCAGATCACCGGCGACAATGTCGGCAGGATCTCGACCCAGGTGAAGGTGATCGCCGAGGGCGCCAACGGACCCACCGCACCCGAAGCCGACGCAGCCCTGGCGAGGGCCAACGTGTTCCTGATTCCCGATTTTCTGGCCAACGCCGGCGGCGTGGTCTGCAGCTACTTCGAGCAGGTGCAGAGCAACATGAACTACTTCTGGGCGAAAGACGATGTGCTGGGACGGCTGGACCTCAAGATGACATCGGCGTTCGTGGCGGTCAGCGACCTCGCCACGCGGCGGAAGATTTCCATGCGCGACGCGGCCTACATGATCGCCATCGACCGGGTGGCGAAGGCATGCCGTGATCGAGGTTGGGTGTAGAGGAGAGCGTCCCATGACGAAGCTCAGTCCCGACGAAGTGCCGCGCTTCACACGGGAGTTCTTTGGCGGCGGGGAGTGCTTTTCCCGCATCGGCGAGGGAGAGCTGGGCGGCAAGGCGCGGGGGCTGGTGTTCATCAAGAACACCATCGAGTCGGAGATCGCGGCCGGCCGGTTTCCGGGCGTCACCGTCGATATTCCCACGACCACGGTGATCGCCACCGGCGTGTTCGACGCCTTCGTGGAGCGAAACGGCCTCGCCGCGCTGGCCACATCCGACACCCCCGACGATCGTATTGCGCTGGCGTTTCAGGCGGGCGAGATGCCCGTGGAAGTCGTCGGGGATCTGCGCGCCCTGGTCGAACAGGTGCACACACCACTGGCCGTCCGCTCGTCGAGCCTGCTCGAAGACGCCATGTTCCGGCCCTTCGCGGGCGTCTACCAGACCAAGATGATCCCCAACAACCAGCCGGATCCGAACGTGCGTTTCCGCCGGCTGCTGGAAGCCATCAAGTTTGTCTACGCATCGGTCTATTCGCGGCGCGCGCGAAGTTACCTGCGAACCTGCGACCGGTCGATCGCGGACGAGAAGATGGCGGTGATCATCCAGGAGGTGGTGGGAGAACGGCACGACCGGCGCTTCTACCCCGACCTCTCCGGCGTGGGCCGCTCGTACAACTTCTATCCGACCGGAGGCGCGACGCCGGACGAAGGCGTCGTGAACCTCGCGCTGGGCCTCGGCAAGACCATCGTCGACGGCGGGGTGACGTGGTCGTATTCGCCCGCCCATCCGGGAGCGCCCCCTCCCTTCGGTTCGGCGTCGGACCTGCTCAGGAACACGCAGAGCGAATTCTGGGCCGTCAATATGGGCGACGCACCCGAGTACGACCCCGTCGCCGAAACCGAATACCTGGTGAAGTCGGACCTGCACGCCGCCGAGATGGACGACACCCTGCGGTGGACGGCGTCCACGTACGACGGACAACGCGACCGTGTGGTGATGGGCACGGGTGTCGACGGCCCGCGTGTTCTCACCTTCGCCCCGCTGCTGGAAATGCACGACCTTCCGTTCCAGGATGTCGTGAGCGCGCTGCTCGACGCCTCCGGCAGGGCGTTCGGCGCCGCGGTCGAGTTCGAGTTCGCCGCGCTGCTGCCACGCGAGCGCGGTGCGCCCCTGCGCATCGCCTTTCTGCAGGTTCGTCCCATGGTGGTGTCCGAGGCGGAGGTTTCCATTGAGGACGACGAGCTGGCGTCGCCCGCTCTGTTGCTCGCGTCGGACCGTGTGATGGGAAACGGCGCCGACGACACCATTCGCGACGTGGTGTTCGTGCGGCCGGAACGGTTCGAGGCGCGCGCTACGCGCGCCATCGCCGGCGAGCTGGAGCGCCTGAACCTGCGCCTGCTGGATGAAGGGCGGCGCTACCTTCTCATCGGGTTCGGACGCTGGGGCAGCTCGGATCCGTGGCTCGGAATTCCGGTGGCCTGGGGCGACATCTGCGGGGCCGGAGCCATCGTCGAGGCCACGCTGCCCAGCATGAATGTGGAGCTCAGCCAGGGGTCGCACTTCTTTCACAACATCACCAGTTTCCAGGTCAGTTACCTGGCGGTGCGTCACGACCGGCAGCCCAACATCGACTGGGACTGGCTGCGCGCGCAGACGCTGGTCGAAGAGACCGAGCACGTGTGTCACGTGCGCAGCGCGTCGCCGCTGCGCATCAAGGTCGACGGCCGCAGCGGTCGCGGGGCGATCTGGCATGCATGATTCCGGTTGCAGTCCTGTCACCATGAGGAGCGTTGGTTAGCCATGCCCGAATCCGAAGAACGGACCCGTCACATTCTGTGGGCGCTGCAGGAGCGGGCGAAGGAACTCACCTGCCTCTACGCCGTCGACGAAATGCTGAGCCGCCCCGATGCCCCGGTGGAAGAAGTCGCACGCAAGGCCGTCGAAGCGATCCCGCCCGGGTGGCAACACCCCGGCATCTGCGTGGCGCGGGTGCTGCTGGACGGCGCCGCGTATCAGTCCGAACACTTCGTCGAGACGCAGTGGGGCCAGCGGGCGGACGTGACCGTGGAAGGAGAACGCGTCGGTGAGATTGCGGTCTTCTACACCGAGTCGCGGCCGGACGCGGATGAAGGGCCCTTTCTCAAGGAAGAACGCCGGCTGATCAACGCCATTGCCGAACGCTTTGCGTTCTTCCTCTTGCAGCGGCGGCTGCGCTCGGCGCTGCAGAGCTGGAAGGTGGCGCGGGAGATGTCCGCGGAGGAGCACCCCGACTGGAAGGTGATCCTGAACTTCATCGGAAAGACCGATCCGCGACTGCTGGAGCGCGTGACGCGCAAGATGATCAATCTGCTGTGCGAGATCGGCGGCAAGGGCGCCGACGTGCTGCTGCGCGAGTTCCTGAGCGAAGCGTCTCCCGACGAATCCGACGGTCAGAACCGTCCGCTGGCGCGGCGCGCGATGCTGGGCCTGACGCGCGTGATGGAACAAACCTTCGACCTCGCCTCGCAGTGTTGCACGGAAGACGAATTGCTCAGCCACCTGGAGTCATGGATTGAAGAGGAGAAGGCCGGGTTCCTGATCGACGTGCTGGAGAATCCGGCCACCGGGCTGCGCGAAATCGCGGAAGCGGTGCTTCGCTTCCAGAGCGCCGACGTGGACGAAAACCGGTTGTCGCGTTCGGTGCAGATCTCGCTGCGGGCGGCGCTGGTGCGGCTCCTGTTCTCCGACAACCCCGAGTTCGTCGGCATCGCCAAGGACTATTTCCGCGTGACGGACTTCCATAACATGCTGCAGCGCGTGATTCATTCGTCCGAGAGCCACGGCAAGCTGGGCGGCAAGAGCGCGGGCCTGTTTCTGGCCGAGCACATTGTCGCGCGTTCCGCGGAACGCGACCACCTGTTCAAGAATCTGAAAACGCCGCGCACGTGGCACGTGAGCTCGGACACCATTCTCTATTTCATCCACTACAACAACCTCGAGGATACCTACGATCGCAAGTACCGCGAGATCGAGCGCGTGCGCGAGGGATATCCGCGCCTGGTTCAGATGTTCAAGAATTCCCGCTTTCCGCCCGAAATTTCCAAGGGACTGGCGGCAGCGCTGGATGAATTCGGCGACCGGCCCATCATCGTGCGCAGTTCGAGTCTGCTCGAGGACCGCGTGGGCAGCGCCTTCTCGGGCAAGTACAAGAGCCTCTTCCTGGCCAACCAGGGGACCAAGACACAGCGCCTGGAAGCCCTGCAGGACGCCATCGCCGAAGTGTACGCCTCGGTCTTCGGGCCCGATCCCATCCAGTATCGCGCCGAACGCGGGCTGCTCGACGTGCACGAAGAGATGGGAATCATGATCCAGGAAGTGGTCGGCCGGAGGGTTGGAAAGTATTTCATGCCGGCGTTCGCGGGTGTGGCCTTCAGCAACAACGAGTTCCGCTGGTCACCGCGCATTCACCGCGAGGACGGACTGGTGCGCATGGTGCCGGGGCTCGGGACACGCGCGGTGGACCGCCTGAGTGACGATTATCCCGTGCTCCTGGCGCCGGGGCAGCCCGGGTTGCAGGTCAATGTGACGCCGGATGAAATCGTGCGTTACTCGCCCGTGCGGATGGATGTCATCAATCTCGAAACCAACACCATCGAGACGGTTCCCGTCGAGACCATGTTCCGAACCTACGGCGAGGAGTTTCCGCTGGCGAGCAGCATCGTATCGCTGGTCGAGCCGGGACGGGTGCGCGCTCCGGCCGGGATGGAACCGGACTGGGAGAAGGATTCCCTGGTCGTCACCTTCCAGCGTCTGATTGCGGACGCGCCGCTGATTGCGCAGATATCGGCGCTCCTGACGCTGCTGCGGGACACGCTCGACACACCGGTGGACATCGAGTTCGCACACGACGGCGTGGACTTCTACCTCCTCCAGTGCCGGGCCCAGAGTCACGCCGAACGCGACGCCCCGTCGCCGATTCCTCCCGATCTGCCGCGTGAGAAGGTGGTGTTCTCCGCCAATCACCACATCTCCAACGGCAGCGTGCCCGATATCACGCACATCGTGTACGTGGACCCGGATGAGTACGGCCGCATCCCGGACGTGCAGGGCCTGCGGAGGGTGAGCCGCGTGATCGGGAAGTTGAACGCCATCCTTCCCAAACGGCAGTTCATCCTGATGGGGCCCGGCCGATGGGGCAGCCGCGGAGACATCCGGCTGGGCGTGGGAGTGACCTATTCCGACATCAGCAACACCGCCGTGCTGCTGGAGATCGCCCGCAAGAAGGGGAGCTATCTGCCCGAACTCTCCTTCGGCACCCACTTTTTCCAGGACCTGGTCGAGGCGGAAATCCGCTACATACCGCTCTACCCGGATGATCCCGGCATCATGTTCGACGAACGGTTTCTGAGATGGTCACGCAACACCCTGCCGGAGATCCTCCCCGAGTACGCGGAGTTGATGGACGTGGTGCGCGTGATCGACGTGCCCGCCGAGGCGTCGGGCCAGGTGCTGCATGTGCTGCTCAACGCCGACCTGGATCAGGCCGTCGGCATCCTGGGCGCGCCGACCACGCAGGCGGGAATCAGACAACCGGACGAGCTTCCGGTGCAGGCCTCGCGCGAAGATCACTGGCGCTGGCGCCTGCGCATGGCGGAGCGGATCGCCGCGCAGATCGACGTGCAGCGCTACGGCGTCAAGGCCGTGTACGTTTTTGGGAGCGCGAAGAACGCCACCGCGGGACCTGCCAGCGATCTCGATCTCATCGTGCACTTTGCGGGAACCGAGCGGCAGCGCGAGGATCTGGCGCTGTGGCTGGACGGGTGGAGCCGGTCGCTGGCCGAGATGAACTATCTGCGCACGGGGTACACGACCGATGGGCTTCTGGATGTTCACATCGTCACCGACGCGGATATCGCCGCCGGCAACAGCTACGCCGCGAAGATCGACGCCGTCACCGACGCCGCGCGGGCGCTTCCCCTCGGTCCGCGCGAGACGGAGGAATAGCTACAGCAACCGGCGCGTGGCGCCCTCCAGATCATCCAGGTCGAAGCCGACCAGCGCCAGCTCGGGGCCGTCGTGCGCCGCCGAGAACATGTGGGTGCGCCCGATCCGGTCCCGCCAGCTCCCCGTCAGACGCGCCGATTCGTGCACGTGGCCGTGCAGCGTGAGCAGCGGCTGCCGCGTCTCGATGAAGCGCCGCACGGCAATGCTCCCGACGTGCACGTCCATGGGAACTCCGTCGATCATGCGGCCGTCGAGCGCGGCGCGATCCAGCGCCGTTTCGTGCGGAGGCGAATGAACCAGCAGCACCGCCCGCTCCATCGCGTCGTCTCCCGCCAGCCGCGCCAGGTCGTCCTGAATCGTCGCATACTTGACCACGTGCGCATCCACCGCGACCGAATGATGCCCCGCTTCGGGCGACACGCAACCGGGCGGAACATAGCGCGACACGTCGTAGCGCTCCCAGTCTTTCAGACCGAACGGCGTGGGGGGAACGAACGCGTAGCCGTATATCGCGTGACCCTCGAATTCCGTGCGGCGAAGGTGCACGTAGTCCCACAGGTGGCGCGCCGCCAGCTCGGTGCACGCGGCTTCTTCCTGTGCCGGATCATCATTTCCCAGGATGACAAAGATGCGGGGGTAGCTCTCGCCGAGGCGGGCGCGCAGGGCAGCCAGGTGTGAGCCCAGAAATTCGCGGATGAATTCCCCACCGCCACCGGAGAGGTGGGCATGGGCGAGCAAATCACCGCCGAGGAACACGGCGCGGGGACGCCCGGTCTCGATGGCCGTGAACAGCTTCCGGTAGTGATCCACCCGGCCGTGTATATCCGCGGCAAACATGCATGTGTTCATGGAGGTGGCTATTATACGGGGACGCCTGCGGCATATCCAGCCGCCGACTGCCCGGGACGGCTGGCCGCAAAAAAAAGGAGGGAAGACCCACAGGTCTTCCCTCCCGAGACACCAAATGGAGTGCCCGAACGGGCTACATCTCCATTCCTTCCATCATCTTCGCCGCTACTTTCCGGCGAACTTTCCGACGGACTTTGCGCTTCGCGCGGCGAACTTTCCGCTTCACCTTGCGAACAACGCGACGCACCTTACGACGTGTGCGACGAACTTTGCGTTTGGCGCGACGAACTTTGCGCTTCGCTTTGCGCTTTGTAGCTTTGCGCTTTGTAGCTTTGCGCTTCGTTGCCTTACGCTTGGCTTTGCCCTTGGCTTTGGCTTTTCTTCTTCTAGCCGCCATGATGGTTCCTTCCTTTCTTGCTCCGGTGACGGGAATGCCACCGGTCAGTTGGTACCAACGGGACTAAAATCCCCCTTCGCAAAAATCATGTCAACACAAAATTGACTGGTGGACGTGGGGTCCCATTTTCGCACTCGCTGTATAATTGACGTAATGCGCGGTCCGCACTAGGATCAACACATGGATCAGAAGCACTGGGAAGACCGTCTTGACCGTGCCGCAGACCACGTTTCACGCGCTGTATCCGATGGTGTGCATGTCCTCGAGGATGCGTACGAAAAGGGTAAGCAGACGCTGAAAGAGGAATTCGACACACGGGGGAACACCGGTGCAACGAATGCGGACAGTGCGCAATCCGGCGCGGAATCGTCCGCTGCGCCGGCCACGAAACCGGCCAGGGGATCTCCGCGGCTGGGGTTGATTCTGGTGGGATTGGGCCTGGTGTGGCTGCTGAATGCCCTTGGAATTCTCAATCAGCCGGTGTTTCCCATCCTGCTGATCGCCCTCGGAATCTACTTCGTCGCCCGCTCCCGGTAGCTCATGCGCGCGCGAACCGCGCATGATAGTTGAGCACTTTGTAGACCAGCCTCGCTGCCGTGAACGATGATGCAATGTCCGTGTCGTTGGGACACAGCTCCACCGCATCGAACGCCACCACCCGCTTGTTCCGGAACACCGTCTCGAGAATCTCCATGACCTCTTCCCAGTACAACCCACCGGGCTCCGGTGTTCCCACCGCGCGAATCACTTCGGGCGAGAATCCGTCGAAATCCACGGTGAGATAGACCTCGTCGGGCAGGGCCAGAATGTCGGCCCGCGCCTGCTCGGTCCAGTGGCGGTGCGCCTTCACGCGGTCGGTGGACTTGAGAAACGACCATTCCTCTTCCGCCAGCGTGCGGATTCCCACCTGGACGATGGGCCCGTGCGTGAGGCTGTTGCGCCCGGCGCAGGCGTGATTGTCGGCGCGTCCGTGAAATTCCCGTCGCAGATCTGCGTGTGCGTCGATCCACACAATGCCCATGCCGGGACGCGCGAGTGCATCCAGCACCGCCGGCGTGACGGCGTGCTCGCCACCGATGAACCCCAGGAATGCGTCGGGATGGTCGCTGCGCAGTTGCCTGGCGGCACGGGTGATGGAGGCGAGGTCGGTGACTCCGGGGCGGACGGTGAGAATGCCGTGGCGCGACGCGTCCACCTCCAGCACTTCGTCGAACAGCTCGACGTGACCCGACGCCTCGACGATGGCCTCGGGTGCGCGGCCCACGCCCTTTGCATACGTGGTGGTCTGCTCGTAGGGGAGCAATGCAAGCACGTACCCGTTCTCGGGGAGAACGATGTCCCCGGGATCCAGGTCGTCTTCAAGAAAACCGGGACGGTTCGTAGTCACGCGGACTCTAGTAGGCGCAGAACACGCTGGCCGCGATCACGGTGGTCCACAGACCTTCCTTGCCCACCGCGGTCTGCGTGATGTTGGTCGTGCGCACGATCTGACGGCCGATCTTCCACTGCTCTTTGCGCTGGTTCCAGGCGCGGTCGGGATCCAGGTTGATGCCCAGTGTCGTGGCCAGCATGCTGGCCGCCAGGTCTTCGGCGTAGTCGCCGGCCTGCTTCTCATTCTGGCCATACGCATGGTGCTCGGAGAGATATCCGTATTTCTTGGGGTCGCCCGGAATGGCCACACCGATGGAACAGGCCGTCATCCGGAAGGCCTCGTCGGTGGACATACGGGCGATGACCGAGAAAACCACCTGCCCCGGAGTCAGCATATCGACCCCGCGGTGCTTGGGCACGATCTTGCAGTACGGGGGGAAGATGCTCGAGACCGTCACGAGGTTCACCTGGGCGATCCCGGCGTCCCGCAACGCCAGCTCGAAGCTGGTCAACTGCTCGCGATGGCGGCCCATGCCCTTGGTGAGAAACATTGCCCTGGGTACAAGATCCATTGCCTCTCCTGTGCGGGTGTCGCTCCCGCGATCCTCGAGAATCGTGTTGGGCTGCTTAAACGCCGCTAGGTATAGGAGAAACCGCGGCGTGTGTCAACTGGTCATCCCGGGCGGGACTCGCCGGCGGCAGCGCCCGTGCGGGCAAAAAAAAGAGAAGGGAGACTTGCGTCTCCCTTCTCGAAGTACCGCAGCCTGCAAGGCCGCAGCCAAAGCAAAAAGTGTTACTTCTTGCCTTTCTTCTTGGCTTTCTTCTTGGCCTTGCCTTTGGCTTTCGCCTTCCTCTTAGCTGCCATTTTTATTTTTCCTTCCTTTGCGCGAGTGAAGCTTCACCCGCTACTTCAGGGTTGACCAACCAACGTTCAACGAGTGTCGCAGCCAAGTGCCGCTTCACCGTTAGGGCGGATTTTTGCATAACCGGATACCCTGTCAATAAAAAATTTTTATGAGGCACCGGTTTTGACCCCTCGATGGGTCAGTGAGGCATGTCTGATGCACGACGCGGCGCACTCGCGTAACACGACCGGGCGCCTTTCCAGAACACCGCGCGCGTGATGCGCACATCATCGAATGATTCGATTCCCACGCGGAGTTCTTCACGACGAGCGCACGCGTCATCGCGTCGGTGCCGGCGATTTGCACTCATCAAACCGGGCGCGAGTGTGGTGTCACCCGGCCTTGCGCACACCGCCCTGCCGGTGCCGGTCACCCTTGACCCGCGCACACACCAACCGGGGTGACGGCCGGTGACGAATGGGCCGAAACCCGTCGGGTGGCGTCGAGAAACCCGCCGTCGATCCCACCCCACCGACCGGGAACGGCCGGGCCGGGGTGGCCCGTGGTCGTCGCCCTATAAATAGAGGGGCCCGGCTCCCGTCCCGGGACGCCGGCAAGGCCCAACCCGTTTTCAGACTTGCAGCTGCCGCTCTCCGGGGCGGGAATGGCGTGCCCCGCCCGCTTGCATCGAAAAGCCCCGATTTGATAGAGTCGCCCGGATCGAACGCGCCTGGATGGCGCGCGGAAAACACCATGCAAACTCTCCAAGACAGAAAGACCGAAATGAGCGATCAAATGAATCTGTTCCAGATGGCGTCCGCCCAGTTCAAGAAGGCGGCCGCCGTCATCAATCTGGACCCCAGCGTGGAAGCGGTGTTGTCGGAGCCACAGAATGAGATTGTGGTCAACTTCCCCGTCACCATGGACAACGGGACCATCCGGATGTTCCGCGGATATCGGATCCAGCACAACAACACGAACGGCCCGTACAAGGGCGGTATTCGTTTCCACGAGTCCGTGGATCTCGCCGAGGTCAAGGCCCTGGCCCAGTGGATGACGTGGAAGTCCGCGCTCATGGGCATTCCCATGGGGGGCGCCAAGGGCGGCGTGACGCTCAACCCGCGCGAATTCTCCGAACCCGAACTGCGCCGCATCACGCGGCGCTTTACGTATGCGCTCGGGAACAACATTGGACCCGAGTACGATATTCCCGCCCCCGACGTGGGCACCGGCCCGCGCGAGATGGTCTGGATCATGGACACATACATGACCATGTACAACGCCTCCGACCGCAACGCCACGCGCGGCGTGGTGACCGGCAAGAGCATCCTCCAGGGCGGAAGCCTGGGTCGCGACAAGGCGACCGGGCAGGGGCTCTTCTACTGCTTCGAAGTGTGGGCAAAGCACGATGGGTTCAAGATCCCGGGGTCCACGTTCTTCGTGCAGGGCTACGGCAACGTGGGTTCGTGGGCGGCCCGCATCATGCAGGATGCCGGCGCCCGTCTGCTGGCCGTCGACGATCACACGGGCTCCATCAGCAGTCCCGACGGCATCGACGCGCACGACCTGGCGGCCTACGTCAAGGCGCACGGCGGCGTCAAGGGCTACCCCAGGGCGAGAGAGATCTCGGTTCCGGAGTTCTTCGCAACCAAGGCGGATGTCTTCATCCCTGCGGCGCTGGAACGCAGCATCGACATCGAGAACGAGAAGTACATCACCGCCAGGTACGTGGTCGAGGGCGCCAACGGTCCCACCACGCTCGAGGCCGAGCAGCGGCTGCTCGCCCGCGGTATCACCGTGATCCCCGACATCCTCGCCAACTCGGGCGGTGTGACGGTGAGCTACTTCGAATGGGTGCAGAACAAGATCAGCGAGGTGTGGGAGCTCGAGCGTGTGGACATGGAGCTCAAGCGGATGATGGCCCGGACCACCGAACACGTTCTCGAGGAGATCAAGAAACGGAAGGTGGAACCCCGCATCGGGGCCCTGTCGCTGGCGTTGAGCCGGATCGAAGCGGCCCACAAGGAACGCGGGATCTTCCCCTGATCGTCGCCGTGGTCAGCGCGGGAAACGCGCGGCGAACGGTTTCTCAGCCCTGGGGCGGAGCGGTTGCTTCCCCCAGGGTTTTGAGTTTCTGGCGGGCGCGCGCCACGGCATCCAGATCCCAGGCGGCCTCACCCCAGTACCCCAGAAACGTGGTGTAGCTCTCTCTGGCGGCGGCGTGACGCCCGCCGGCGAGCTGTGCTTCGGCGCGGTAGAAGTACGACTGCACGTACAGCACCGGGTCACCGTGATAGGGAAACTCGACGCCGTAGAAGCGCCGCGCTCCATCCTCGAAGTTGACAATGGCCGCCTCCGCGTTGCCGCTCTGGAAGGCGGCGTAGCCGGCGAAGAAGTCGCGCCGCTGCGCGGCGCCCGCGTCCACCGCCGCGCGGTCCTTTTCGTCGCGCATGAGCCGGTCGAGCGCGTCGCCCTGCTTTTCCTGCGCGATCTCGGAGAGCGCAACCAGTTCGGTGGGATCCAGGGCCAGCCGCCGCGACCACAGCACCCACGTCTTCTCGCTGGTCAGGTGGGCCAGCACGTCGTCACCCGCGTCGAAGTTCCCCTTCAGCAGCTGAATGCGGGCCCGCGCGAGCCGTACCGGCACGTCGCCGAATTCCGTCACCCAGCGTTCCACCACGCTCTCGGCGGCATCGGCGTGCCCCAGCTGGCACAGGTATTCCACCAGCAGCGACGACAACGCCAGTCCGCGCCGGTGCGCTCCCGCCGCCATCGCCTGGCGGATGGCTTCGTCCATGACATCCTGCCCGTCGTCAAAGTCGCCCGCCAGAAAATCGACGAACGCAATTCCCTCGCTCCCGATCGAGGACAGCACCATGTCGTCGAAGAGCATCAGCTTTTCGTAGCTCACGCGCGCCGATTCGTAGTCGCCGGCGCGCGCGTACAGGCAGGAGCGCGTGAGAATCGCGGGCACACAGCGCGCGTCCAGATCGAGGGCATGGCCCGCGTATTCCAGCGCCGCCGAGCTGTTGCCGCGCGCCAGTTCGATCTGCGCCATCAGCGCCTGCGGCGTCGCTTCCTCCGGGTACACGCTGGCCAGGTCGGCGGCATCGCGTGCGGCGTGGTCCAGCTCGCCCGCGGCGGCGTAGCGCTTGATGGATAGCTCGGCCACGCGCCCCTCGGTGGCGTCACGCTTGACCAGCGGCTGGAGATACTTGAAGCAATCCTGCAGGCGCCCGAGCCGGTAGTACGCGAGCGCCAGGTAGTAGCGCGTGTCGGCGGGCGGGTGTGGACTGCGCAGCACGGAGGAAAGCGACGCAATGGCCGCGGAAAAATCCTGCGTCTCATACAGCGCGCGCAACCCGGACACGAACAGGGTGTCGCCCGGGGAGGTGGCACGCGCGCGCTCCAGCGCCCGCGCCAGGGCCCGTTCGTTTTCCACCATGGGGTTCGCATAGCACTCAACCAGCCGTATCCACGCATTGTGGTAGGTCGAGTCCGCGGCGACCGCCTTCTCGAAGAGCGTGGTGGCATCGTGCACCCGCCACAGCTGCAGGTAACCCATTCCCAGCTGATAGAGATCGGCCGCACCCGCGTTCTTGAGTCGGTTCAGGTCGATGGTCGTCGGCTGTTGCCCGACCAGGCGCGCCAGACGCTCGTGCGGCGTTTCGTGCCGCGGGGCGTGCCCCAGCGTCCGGATCAGGATGATGCTGGCGGCGAGCAGAAACACCAGCCACAGCCCGAAACGAAGACTCCTCACCGTGCGCCCCCTCCGCGCTCGATGGCCGCCATGACGTCGGACAGGCGCAGTGCTTCCGGCCCGAGTTGTTCGCGGTGGCACTGCTGCACCAGCTCCAGCGCCGCGCGATTGTAGGGCGTGGGTACGCTGTGCGCCTCACCCAGCGCGATGACGGGGCCGTGAATGAACTCCGCCTCGATGCTGCGCCGCTTGAGGTAGAGGTCCTGCCACACGGAGTTGCGCAGCTTTACACCGTGAGCGGTGCGCCGCGCGCGCGGTCGGTGCAACTCCTCGATCATGGCATCGATGGAGGGGTCGCGCCCGTCGCAGGAGCGTGCGCGTATTTTCGCCGCCTTGAAGACGCGGCGCGTTTCTTCCAGGATCCCCGCCTTGAGGGCGTGAAACTCGTTGGTGTCGTGATCGCGGGGATCGATCACGGCGTGAAACACACTCTGCACGTTGACGGCCACCTTGAGCCAGCGGTCCGCCATGATGTCCCGTGAGACCACGGCGTCGAAGCCCGCCGCCGTCAACGCACCGGCGAAGGAGCGCGCGAAGGCATCCGTCCCCCGGGGATGTTTTCCGATCACCACGCGGCCACCGGACTGAAACGACACGTGGCCGGGCTGCACCATGGAACACGTCATGCGCACCACGCCACCGTACACGTGGGGGAAACGCGGGGCAACCGAAGCTTCGGCGGCCACGCCATTCTGCACGCATATCACGGGAAGACCGGCGGGCAGGTGCGCCGCGAGTGTATCGATGGATGCGGCGAGATCCTGCGTCTTGACGGCCAGAATCGCGCATTCGGTACGTACGGCGATGTCGGACGGAATGGAAACGGCGGCGATGGGATGGGCGTGATACTCGGCGGTGGTCGATTTGATGCGGAGGCCGTCCGCATTGACCGCGCTCACGTGGGCGTCGCGGCCGATCAGGCACACGTCGTGGTGATTCAACGACAACATCCCGCCCAGCACGCTGCCGACTGCGCCCGCGCCATAGACGAGGAACTGCATGATAACCCTCCGAAGGCGTGTGCGGCTGTCACGCGGTTGCGACGTTTCCGCCCGCTGCCCTCCAGGCGTCGAATCCCCCCGCGACGTTGGTAACGCGGTAACCCATGCGGTCCAGGAGGCCCGCGGCGTAGCGCGAGCGCGACCCGGATGAGCAGTGCACGAATACGGGCTGATTGCGCGGCACTTCGCTGATGCGGTCCAGCAGGCGCGTGTGCGCGATGTTGTGCGCCGACGCAATGCGTCCGCTCTCCGCGAGCTCCGCGCTGCGACGCACATCCAGGATGAACGCCCCGTTGGCCATGCGCGCGAGATCACCGATATCGATCTCGGCCACCGAACCGGCCTTGCCCTTCGCAGCATAGGCCGTGAACATGTCGGGGGTGGCGAAGCCGATCACGTTGTCGAGTCCCACGTGGATGAGATCGACCACCGCCTCGCGCACGCGCGACTCCTCGACCAGCAACACGATGGGCATCTTCTCCGGGACGTAACAACCCGCAATGGTATTGAACTGCGAATTGAGCGGCGTGAACAGCGCGCCGGGCAGATGGGCGCGGCGATATTCTTCAGCGTCTGCGGACCCAAATCCTCGAACGTGGCGACCAGTTTCCCAGCCACGCTGCGCTGCACTGCCTCGCTGATACAAATGCTGCCCGGCCCGGCCAGCGCCTCGAGCCGCGCCGCGACGTTCACGCCGTCGCCGTGAATGTCGTCTCCGTCGAC
>OBLQ010000158.1_pt1 | contig 23791 bp, 19 predicted proteins | sample 1519881 | NCBI WGS metagenome assembly OBLQ01 (sample SAMN01911456, study PRJEB22533) | soil metagenome | biome: Soil | place: Malaysia | collected 2012-04-30 | depth DG_metagenome m | reverse complement strand
CAGGTAGGGATGGCAACGCATCGCCCCCTGCCCGAAGATGATCAGGCTGCGGGTCAGGATGTTCGCCCCCTCGACGGTAATCGCCACCGGCACCGACTGGTAGGTACGGCCCAGATAGTTGGCCGGTCCCATGCAGATACCACGCCCCCCATGCACATCCATGGCGTCGTTGACCACCCGGCGCATGGTTTCGGTCAGGTAGTGCTTGACGATGGCCGTCACCACCGACGGCTTCTCCCCCTGATCCAGGCCCGAGGTGGTCAGCATGCGGCCGGCATCCATCAGGTAGGTCAGTCCGCCGATCCGGGCGAGCGCCTCCTGCACCCCCTCGAAATGGCCGATCGACACATGGAACTGCTGGCGCAGCCTGGCATAGGCACCGCAACTGTCGGCCGACAGCTTGCCGGCCGCCGTGCTCAGCGACGGCAGGGAAATACCGCGCCCGACCGACAGCCGCTCCATCAGCATGCGCCAGCCCTGGCCGATCATCTCCTGCCCGCCGATGATCCACTCCATGGGGATGAACACGTCGCGGCCGCGGTTCGGCCCGTTCTGGAAAGCGATCCCCAACGGATCGTGGCGGTTACCGATCTCAACACCGGGCGTACCGACCGGAATCAGCGCGCAGGTAATGCCGAGATCCTCTTTGTCACCGATCAAATGAGCCGGATCATAGGCGTGAAAAGCCAGCCCGATCACCGTCGCCACCGGGCCGAGGGTGATATAGCGCTTCTCCCAGTTGAGCAGCAGACCCAGCGTCTCCTTGCCCTCGACCACCTGTTTGCAAACGATGCCGGTATCGGGAATGGCACCGGCATCGGACCCGGCGAATGGCCCGGTCAGCGCGAAGCACGGCACCTCCTCGCCCTTCGCAAGCCGTGGCAGGTAATGCTCCTTCTGCTCCTCAGTACCGTAGGCAAGCAGCAATTCGGCCGGCCCGAGCGAATTGGGAACCATCACCGTAACTGCCGCCGCACCCGATCGGCTGGCGATCTTCTGGATCACCTGCGAATGCGCGAAGGCCGAAAATTCGAGGCCACCATAAGATTTCGGAATGATCATGCCGAAAAAGCCGTGCTGTTTGATGAACTGCCAGATGTTCTCCGGCAAGTCGTGCAGTTCGTGACTGATCTGCCAGTCATCGAGCATGCGGCACAGCTCCTCCGCCGGCCCCTCCAGGAAGTCCCGCTCCTCGTCGGAAAGCGTCGGCGACGGTGTACCCAGCAGCTTCTTCCAGTCCGGATCGCCGCGGAACAGTTCGGCATCCCACCAGACCGTGCCGGCCTCGATGGCCGCACGCTCGGTCTCGGACATCGGCGGCAACGCCTTTTTGATCATCTTCAGCAACGGGCCACTGATCCAGCGCAGGCGGATTTCCTGAACCCCGAAAGCAACGTACATCAATCCATCGAGAAGCAGCAGCAGAATGCCAAAGCCGGTATCCATGCCGAACAGCATCAGCAGCACGACGGTGGCCGCGATGACAGCCGCCCACACCGGCAGCGGGAACTGTTTTTTCGCCAGCAACAGCACGAGCCCGAGGTATGCCGCAATCGCCAGAATCCAGATCATCAACGCCTCCTGTCCAACCGAATGGCCGATACCCGATCAGCGGTCGCCTAGTCCCCAGTGTAGCCGATCGCCTGATAAGCCGCCCGAAAAAACGGGGCTCCGAAGAGCCCCGCCTGATTCGGACACATGGCGACTAGAAATGGTGCGTCAGCGATGCCGCCACGATATGTACATCGGACTTGTAGGTGCCGTTATAGAACGGGGCCGCCGATGCCGTCTGGTTGCGGTTGTTCAGCAGCACATAGCTGTAGGCCAGGTCGATCGTCGTCTTTTTTCCCAGATCGTAGCCGTACCCGATGTTGAACAGCTGCCGGTCGTTGCCCGGCAGGCGCGGCGAGAAATCCACCGCATTGATCGGCGACGGGTCGTAGACATAGCCGACACGGGCGCGCATGTTGGCGGCGAAATCCCACTCCGCGCCCAGCCGGAACGAGGTGGTTGCCTTCCAGTTCTCCGGAATCGTGCTGGTGGTGGCGCCCAATGCACCGGTCAGGGTCGACGGCACATAGTTCACGGTGATTTTGTCGAATGTCTTCCAGTTCACCCAATCGACGTCGGCACTGAGCAGCCACGCATCGGAGAGCCGGTAGGAGAGGCCGACATTGACCATGTCGGGAAAGGTGACGGAAGTCGAAGCGCTCGTCGATCCGGCAGCGGCCAACGGTCCGGCACCTATCGCTGTACCGTTGATCTTGGCCTTCACCCGGCTGCGGTAGCTGACGCCGAATCCGACTGGGCCGTCCTTGTACATGACGGCGACGTTACCGCCCCAGCCATCGCCATTGCCGCCCAGCAACAGGATCTGGTTGTCCAGGTGAACCTTGTTGACGTAGTAGTAGGTAGCGCCGACCGCGATGGAGAGCTTGTCGTTGATCCTGTATGCCACCGAGGGGTTGAAGTTCAGCATCTCGATCTGCGAGAACGTTACCGTCGCCGGGAACAATGCCGGCGTGCCCGTTGCCGTGAACGGTGCACCGGTGTTGCGCCAGTCGGTTGAAAGGCCGAAGGGGGTATTGATGCCCAGACCCAGGGCCACCGGCAGGGCGTCGGTGTTGTAGACCAGATAGCCCTGCGGCGTCACGAAGGTCTTCTTGTTGGCCGTGTAGGTTACACCCGTCGCCGGGGTAAACTTGTTGGTGGGCATGAGTACATCGAAACCAGCCGTACCGCTGATGCCTTCCTGGAAGGCGATGCCGGCCGGATTGAACCATAGTGCCGACGGATCATCGGCCAGACCGGTGAAGGCTCCGCCCATGCCTTCGGCGCGCGCCCCTTGCTCACCGATAAAGAAACCGCCGGCAAATACCGGCTGAGCCAGCAGCATGCATGCTGCAACGGACAAAACGATTCGTTTCATGCGATCCTCCTCCCCGATTCGAATAGAGGAAGATAAGTTCAATCGGTGCCGAAACGCAAGCAGGGAGCCTCAGAATCGCATCAGAAAACGCACAATCCGGCGGGTTGTCGTCGAAAAGAGTTTCTCCGAATAGAAGCTGCCCGCCGCCCGTTTTCCGGCTTCCGCCAGCGTCGGATACGGCGCAATCATCGTGGCCATGGCGCCGATCTTCAGTTTCTGCGACATGGCCAGCACCCACGGCTGGATCAGCTCGCCGGCATGCGGTCCGACGATCGTCGCACCGAGTATCCGCCCCGCGGACGTGCAGATCACCTTGATCCTCCCTTCCGTGCGCCGCTCGGCCTGCGCCCGGTCGTTGTCGGCAAAATCCCAGCGCAGGATGCGTACCTGTTCGCCGCGACTCGTCGCATCGGCCTCGGTCATGCCTACATGCGCCAGCTCCGGGTCGGTATAGGTCACCCACGGCACGGCGCTGTAGTTCACCTTCGCCGGCAACTTGAACAGCATGTTGCGGATGGCGATTCCCGCCTGATAGGCGGCCATGTGCGTGAACTGGAAGGGCCCCGCCACATCGCCGACGGCGAAAATGCGGCGGTTGCTGGTGCGCAGCCGGGCATCCGTCTCGACCCCCCTGGCAGAGTAACGCACGCCGGCCGCTTCCAGATTCAAGCCGTCGACATTGGCCCGCCGGCCGGTGGCGATCAGCAGGTGGGTTCCGACGACGGAATGCTCCGTACCGCCCGCGACAAAACGGGCCTGAATACCGTTTGAAGCAACACCCGAATCAGGCCCGATGCCAAGCCCCGTTGCTCCCTCATGGATCGCGACCCCCTCTTCCCGAAGCCGCGCCAGCACGACCGCCGCCAGCTCCGGATCGTCCTTCGGAAGACAGCGCGCCGCCTCGATCACCGTCACCGCAGAACCCAGTCGCCGATGCGCCTGTGCCATCTCCAGGCCGATCGGTCCGCCGCCGATGACGATCAGGTGACCGATCGGATCGCGGTTGCCGAAAATGCTCTCGTTGGTGAGATACGGCACCTGATCGAGGCCGGAAATCGGCGGCACGAACGGCGATGAGCCGGTGGCCAGCACGAAATACTTCGCCCGGATGCGCTGCTCACCGGCCCGCAGTGTCCGCCGGTCGAGGAATGTGCCGGCGGCACGGATGACCGTCACGCCCAGCCCCTCGAAACGCTCCTGGGAATCGTTCGGCGCGATGGCGGCAATCACCTCGTGGACATGCCGATGCACGCCGGTCCACTCCGCCTGCGGCTCCTGGGCATGGATGCCGAACGCGCCGGCATTGCGCATGCCCTGTGCTTTCGCTGCAGCGGCCAGCAGGGCTTTCGAAGGCACGCAACCGGAATTCAGGCAGTCGCCACCCATCTCGCCCCTCTCGACCAGCGCCACCCTGGCTCCCATCTGGGCCGCACCCGCAGCGACCGTCAGGCCGCCGGAACCTGCCCCGATGACGCAGATATCCACCTTCAGCAACTCAGACATCGGACTTCTCCATCGCGGCATCCCGCCGGAACCGTTTGTAGGCCACCGGCAACAGCGCCAGCACAGCCAGGCCTGCCAATGCCCCAAGGATCTGTGGTGTCAGGATACCGCTGACGCTGAGCGAGCCTCCCTGATCCAGCACGTCGCCAATACCGGCACCGGCCAGCGCATAGACGAAGCCGGCCGGCATGATGCCAACAAACGTGGCGACCACATAAACACGCAACGATACACCCAGAAAGGCCGGCGCCAGATTCACCAGAAAGAACGGAAACAGCGGAATCAGCCGCAATACCAGCAAGTAACTTAGGGCATTGTCGGCGAAGCCCTGCTGCATGCGCTTAAGCCCCCCTCCCGCCTTGGCCAGCAGGAGATCGCCAACAGAAGTCTTGGCAATCAGGAACAGCAGCGTGGCGCCGATGGTGGCGCCGCTCACGGCATACAGCGTGCCGGCGGCCGCTCCGAACAGGAAACCGCCGGCGAGCGTCATCACCGTGGCGACCGGCAGCGAAAAGGCGACGACGACGATATAGACGACGATGTAGGCCAGTGGCGCCAGCAGTCGATGCTGCCCGACCCAACCGATCAGATCGGCCCGGTGATGCGCCAGTGCCTCGAGGCTGATGAAACGATCGAGGTGGAAGGCGAAGAAGAGTGCCAGCCCCACCAGCAACAGCACGACCGGCAATATCCGTTTCATCGATCCACCTCCTCGGAATTACCGATTGGTAGACGGATGGCCGGCAAACTTACAGGTCGAGCAGCATGCCGCCAGGATACTCCAGCGCCTCCTTGACAACGACCAGAAAGCGTACCGCATCGGCGCCATCGATCAGCCGGTGATCGTAGGAGAGCGCCAGATACATCATCGGCCGGATGACGATCTCGTCGTTCTCGACCACGGGCCGCTTCTGGATCGCGTGCATGCCGAGAATGCCGCTCTGCGGCGGGTTGAGGATCGGCGTGGAAAGCAGCGAGCCGAAGACGCCGCCGTTGGTGATCGAGAAAGTGCCGCCCTTCAGGTCGTCAGGCATCAGGCCGCCGTCGCGTGCCTTGACGGCCAGATCGGCAATCCCCTTCTCAATAGCAGCCAGGCTGAGATTCTCCGCACCGCGCAACACCGGCACCACCAGCCCCTTGTCGGTGCTGACCGCGATGCCGATATCGGCGTAGTTGTGATAGACGATCTCATCATTCTCGATGTAGGCATTCAGCGCCGGATAACGGCCGAGCGCCTCGCAGACCGCCCGCACGAAAAACGACATGTAGCCCAGCTTGATGCCGTACTTCTTCTGGAAAGCATCACCGTAACGGCTGCGCAGCTCAGCGACCGCCTGCAGGTTCACCTCGTTGAAGGTGGTCAGCATGGCGGCGGTGTTCTGCGCCTCCTTCAGGCGCGTGGCGATGCGCCGGCGCAGGCCGCTCATCGGCACCCGCTCCTCGAGCCGGCCTTCGGCCGCCGGTTTCGGCGTCGGCTTCAGAGCCACCTTCGGCGCCGCCTTCGGGGATGCCGCCGCGGCTTGCGCAGGTTCCGGTTGTGCGGCCGGCTTCGTTTCCATCCGGGCCGGCTCGCTTTTGGCAGCTGGTTTGGCCGCTTTCGCTGCGGCCGGTTTCTTTTCGGCTTTCGGGGCCTTTGCCGGTTTCACGCTGGTGTCGATCAGGCCGATGACCTCGCCAGGCTCGACCGTGGCCCCGGCCTCCTTCAGGACCGATTTGAGCACACCGGTCTCGAAAGCGGTGATCTCCATGGTGATCTTGTCGCTCTCGATCTCGGCCAGCACGTCGTCGACCGCGACCTCGTCGCCCTTCTGCTTCAGCCAGGAGACCAACGTCGCTTCCGACTCCGATTCGCCGAGACTCGGCACCTTGATCTCAATGTCGGCCATGCTCCCCTCCCTTGATTTTGCCGCCGGCCAGCGCTGCATCGATCAATGCCTGCTGCTCCCTGGCATGCCGTTTCGCCGAACCGACCGCAGGAGCCGCCGCTGCAGGCCTGGCCAGATGATGAAGCTGCTGGCCGGCATGCAGGCAGCGTTCGATGCAGTGTTCGATCTGGAACCAGGCCCCCTGATTCTCGGGCTCCTCCTGCAACCAGACGATCTCGTTGGTCGCGGCGAACTGCGCTGTCACCTGCTTCAGTTCGTCGTACGGAAACGGGTAGAGGCGCTCGATGCGAACGAATGCCACATCGGTGATACCTGCCTCCTGGCGGGCGGCGAGCAGATCGAAATAGACCTTGCCGGAGCAGAGGATCAGCCGACGGGTGCGTGACGGCTGGATGGCCGCGTCCGTTTCGTCGATCACCGGCCGGAAACCGCCAGCGATCAGCTCATCGCGGCTGGAGAACGACAGTTTCTGCCTGAGCATGCTTTTCGGCGCCATGATCACCAGCGGCTTGCGGGTGCGGATCATCACCTGACGCCTGAGCAGATGGAACAGCTGTGCCGGAGTCGTCGGATAGGTGACCTGCAAGTTGTGCTCGGCGCAAAGCTGCAGATAGCGCTCCAGCCTTGCCGAGGAGTGCTCGGCGCCCTGCCCTTCGTAGCCGTGCGGCAGCCACAGCACCAGGCCGCTCATACGGCTCCATTTCGATTCGCCAGCAACGATGAACTGGTCAATAATGCCCTGCGCATTGTTGGCGAAATCGCCGTACTGGGCCTCCCAGACCACCAGTGCACGTGGCTCGGCGATCGAGTAGCCATACTCGAAAGCCATCACCGCCATCTCCGAAAGCATCGAATCGACGACGATGAAATGCGACAGCTCGCCGTTCTCCACCTGCCGGAGCGGGATCATGCTCTTGCCGTTCTTCTGGTCGTATACCACCGCATGGCGATGGAAAAAGGTGCCGCGTCCGGAATCCTGCCCGGAAAGACGCACCCAGCCCCCTTCGTGCACCAGCGTCGCATAGGCCATGGTTTCGGCGCAGCCCCAGTCGACCGGCTCGTTGCCATCCATCATCTGGATGCGCGATTCGTAGATCTTCTCGATCTTCGGATGCAGCGAAAAGTCGGCCGGCAAACGGTGAACGGCCCGCACAACACTCTGCAGTGACTCGACCGCCACACCGGTTGCGGGTTCCACCGGATCGTTGGGCAGAAAACCTTCCCAGCGCCCCTGCAGGCTGTTCACCCGGGTCGGCGGCGGCCGGTCCTTGGCACGGCGCACCTCCTCCATACGGTTGCGATAATCCTCGACCATCGCCTCGGCTTCGGCCTTGGACAGGATTCCGTCGCGGGTAAGGTAGTCGCGATAGACGTGCTCGACGGTAGGATGCTCGCTGATCTTGCGATACATCACCGGCTGCGTCACCTCCGGCGAATCGGCCTCGTTGTGTCCGTGCCGGCGATAGCAGACCAGATCGATGACGATGTCCTCATGGAAGTGGTTGCGATATTCGACGGCAATCTCGGTCGCCAGGCAGCACGCCTCCGGATCGTCGCCGTTCACATGCAGGATCGGTGCCTGCACCATCTTGGCGATATCTGTCGCGTAGACCGTGGAACGGGCATCGAACGGATTGACGGTGAAGCCAATCTGGTTGTTGATGACGATATGGATCGCGCCCCCCACCTTGAAGCCGCGCAGCTTGGAGAGGTTCAGCGACTCGGCGACCACACCCTGCCCGGCAAAGGCGGCATCACCGTGCATCAGCACGGGAATCACCTCGTGGCGGGCCTTGTCTCCACGACGGCACTGACGTGCGCGGACGCTGCCCAGAACCACCGGGGTAATCGCCTCCAGATGCGAAGGGTTGAAGCCAAGCGACAGATGCACCACACCACCGGGCGTGCGCACGTCGGAGGAGAAACCGAGATGATACTTTACGTCGCCCTGTCCCTGTGCCGCCTCCTCGAAGTGGGCGCCCTCGAATTCGGAGAAGATGTCGGACAGCGATTTACCCATGATGTTGGCCAGCACATTCAACCGGCCACGGTGCGCCATGCCGATGATGATCTCTTTCGTGCCGAAACTGCCGGCACGCTGGACCAGCGCATCGAGCATCGGAATCAGGCTCTCGCCGCCCTCCAGCGAGAATCGCTTCTGGCCGGCGTAGCGCGTGTGCAGGAAACGCTCGAACTCTTCGGCATGCATGATGCGACCGAATATGTGCTTGCGGGTGTCAGCATCATAATCGGGGGTGGAGGCGACGCTCTCCAGCCGCTCCTGCAGCCAGTGCTTGCGGGCCGAATCGGTGATATGCATGAACTCGGGGCCGATGGAGCCGCAGTAGGTCCGTTTCAGGAGACCGATGATCTCCCCGAGCTTGCGCTGCCGCGAACCGCTCAGATCGCCGGTCGGAAACTCGGTCTGCAGATCCGCCTCGGACAACCCGTAGTAGGAAAGCTCCAGCTCGGGACTGGGGCGCGGCTGGTATAGCTGCAGCGGATCGAGGTTGGCGTGCAGATGGCCGTGCACGCGATAGGCATGGATCAGATAGAGCGCCCGCGACGGAAATTCGATGCCGCTGTAGAACGCCTGCGGTGCCGCCTCGGCCATGGCCGCATGGGCATGCGGCGCCATGCGCTGCAGCATGACCCGGTGCGACTTGCCGTTGATCCTGGCATCGTCATCGGTTCGCCACTGTTCGAAACGAGTTGCCCACTCGGCGGGCACCTTGGCGGGGTCGGAACGGAACTGATCGTAAAGCGTTTCGAGGTAGTCGCTGTTGGCACCGAACAGTTCGCTTTCCGGAATGGACGAATCCTGGCTCACAACACCCCCGTCACAATAAGACGGGTTATAGCGTATCAGCGGCGAAAGTAAAACAGCAGATACTGCGCCTCATGTGGCGCCGTAGCGCAGGCGGTACCAGACGAGTCCGAGATATTCGTGCAGAGCGTCGCCCGAATCGGCCAGCACGTTCCAGCGCGGCAGGAAGCTGCGCAGGTCGTAGGGCTCCCGCTCCTCGAGATATGCGCAGGGGGCCGGAATCACTTCCAGCCCCTGCCTGCGGAACACCCACACCGACCGGCGCATGTGGATGGCGGAGGTGACCAGCACGACGCGCGAAATTCCCGCGTGTGCCAGCATGGCCTTGAGCAGCGAGGCATTCTGCCAGGTGTTGTCGGCCGCCGATTCGGCATGGATCAGCGACTCCGGCACCCCGAAACGGATCAGCCAGCGCCGCATCACCAGCCCTTCCGGCTCGCTGGTGTCCGACAGCACGACGCCGCCGCTCGGATAGACCGGCAGTCCCGTATGGCGGGAGAGGTCGGCGGCATAGAGCGTACGCATCAGGGCATATTTGCCGAGGGCGTCCTGGCCGCCATATTCCGGTGCCTTCTCGTAGAGGCCGCCACCCAACAGCGCGATGGCGAGATTGCCGGACAGCAGGCGGTCGGCGGCCAGCGGCGGATATTCGCTCTCCAGCGGATGCACCAGCGCATCGCGTACCGGTTCGGTGGAGAGCAGCCAGGTCAGCAGCAGCGAAGCGGCCACCAGCCAGCGACCCCAGGCGCGCCGCCAGAAAATCAGGCCGGCGAGCCCCAGCAGGATCAGCCCGCCGGGCGGCAGCATCAGCTGCGAGATCGCCTTGCCGGCCAGCAGCATCAGGTGCCTGCTTCGGCCCGGCGGCCGGCGCGCACATTACGGACGACCAGCAATGCTTCGACCAGCACCCATACAGCCAGCAGCAGGATCGCTCCGCCGACGGCGGCCACCGTCCACTCGCCCTTGCCGATCGCCTCGAAGACCCCCATCAGCATGCCGGCGATGGTGGTGGAGAGCACCAGCAGCATCGGCAGCAGCGTATAGAGGATCGGCTTTTTCTTGCGATAAAGGTAGATGGTGACGGTCAACAGCGTCAGCCCGGCCAGGATCTGGTTGGTGGTGCCGAACAGCGTCCACAGGAACAGGCCGGCAGGCTTGCCCGCAACCTTGAAAAAGGCGAAGAAGCCGATGGCGGCAACCGCCAGCGCGGTCGCCAGGTAACGATTGCCGAGCACCTTCACGCCGAGGGTATGGCCGATCTCCTCGATATTGAAGCGCAACAACCGCGCGCCGGTATCGACGCTGGTCATGGCGAAACCGACCACCACGACGCTGATGAAGGCGGCCGCATAGTCGAGCGGCACGCCGAGCTGGTGGATGAAGTTGGCGTTACCCTGGATGAAGACACCGAGCTTCTGGTGCAGGCCGACCGCCTTGTCCCACGAGCCGTAGAAGTTCTCCCAGTCGGCGCGCGAGGAGAAGGCACCGGCGGTGGTGGCAAGCACGGCCAAGAGGGCCAGCAAGGATTCGCCGATCATGCCGGCATAGCCGACGAACGGCGCATCGGTTTCGCGGTTCAGCTGCTTGGAGGTGGTGCCGGAAGCAACCAGGCCGTGGAAACCTGAAACGGCACCGCAGGCGATGACGATGAACAGGAACGGCAATAGCGGCGGCGCGCCGACCGGGTGCGGATTGACGGCAGGAGCCGCCCAGTCCGGCGCCAGGATGAAGAAGCCGATCAGCATCGAGAAGATGGCGAGATAGAGCAGCAGCGAATTGAGGAAATCGCGCGGCTGCAGCAGGAGCCAGACCGGCAACACGCTGGCAAGAAAGGCGTAGACGAGCAGGCTCCAGGTCCAGGTGGCGGCCGAGAAGCCGGTGATCGGCATCCCCAAACCCATCCAGGTGGTCACCAGCATCAGCACGAAACCGAGCCCGATCATCGGCCACATCGGCAGGTTGCGCTTGTAAACGAGGTAGCCGATCACCATGGCGATCAGCATCAGCGAATAGGTCGGGAAAACCGCCTCGGGATGCGCGGTAGCCGGGATATGCGCCGCGTCGGGTGCGGCGAACAGGCCGGAGATCACCAGTACGAAGACGCCCATGGCCAGTGCGACGAGGAAGAAGATCACCAGCAGGAACAGCAGTCTGGTGCGCGGGCTGATAACGTCGCGGGCGATGGTACCGACACTCTGACCCTGGTAGCGAACCGAGAGAACGAGGGCCGAGAAATCGTGCACCGCACCGATCAGCAGCGTGCCGAACACCACCCAGCAGAGCGCCGGCACCCAGCCCCAGATCACCGCGATGGCCGGACCCAGCATCGGGGCAAGGCCGGCGATCGAGGCGTAGTGATGGCCGAACAGGATGTACTTGTTGGCCGGCACGTAGTCGATATCGTCACGCAGCGCATGTGCCGGCGTCCGAGCCCCATGGTCCAGATCGAAAATCTTGCGAGCCAGAAACCCTTTGGCATAGAAACGGAAAAAGACCAGATACAGACTCAATACCAGGATAGCCATCACGACCGGCGACATCTTGCTCCTCCCTGCCGCAGATTACGGGTGCGGTTTCATTCGCGGCGGGCTACTCTAGAGCGCATTTGAAAAACTGCATCCCTGCACTTTTTCAAGACGCATATGCAAAAGCGCGATTTTGCATATGCTCACAAGGCTGATGACGTAAACATCAGGCCTTGGCAGGCCATCCATGGCCTGCATGGGTACCCTGATTTTTCTAGTGTATCCATGCGCAATTCCATCGTGCATAGGAGTCCATCGATGATTCGTGGCCTGATGATCGCAATCTGCCTGCTGTCGGCAACCGCCTGCCAGCAACAGACGAGCAAACCCGAGGCGCCGCAGGCCACAAGCCCGGTGGTCGCCAAGGTGGGCGGCGTCGCCATCCATGAATCCGACATCGATACGGAAATGGAACTGCTGCCCGAAGAGCTGCGCCATCTCAAATCCGACCCAGAGGCACGCAAACGCGTGCTGGCAAGCCTGATCCGCCGTCAGGTCCTCAGCCAGAAAGCGGAGGAGCTGGGGCTCGATACCGATCCGCGCGTCCATCAACGCATCGAGCGGGCCCGCAACAGCATCCTGATCCAGGCCGTCGAGGACTGGCAGATGACGAACCTGAAAACGCCCACCGAAGCCGAGATCAAGCAATACTACGACACGCATCGCGACGAGTTCACGGTGCCCGAGCAGATCCATGCCCGTCACATCCTGGTCGCCACGGAAGAACAGGCACAGCAGATACTCAAGCTGCTGAAGCGGCCGAACGCGGACTTTGCCGCCCTGGCAGCCCAGTATTCGCTCGACGACAGCAACAAGTCACGGGGCGGCGACCTCAACTGGTTCTCGCGTGGCATGATGGTGAAATCGTTCGAGGATGCCGCCTTTGCACTGCAGAACCCCGGCGACCGCACGGGCCCTGTGAAAACCGAGTTCGGCTGGCACATTATCGAACTGCTGGGCAAACGTCCGGCCAGCCTGAAAAGCCTCGACGAGGCTCGAGAGGAGATTTACAACTCGCTGGTGGAAGCCCAGCTGAATGCCTGGATCGACGATCTGACCTCGCACGCCTCGGTCCATATCCTCTTGCCGGCCTATGCCAACTCGGAGAAGCTGAAACTCCAGCCGGAACCGATCACGAACCCGTAATCCCCCGGTGATTCTGGAACCAGCATCACGACAAAAACCGGATAACCGGTTACAATAGGTCGCATGAATCTGCGCCATGAGCTGCTGACGATCGCACCGGCCACCTTCGAAGCCCTGATCTCCAAGGGCACCGAGAAGCGCTATGAGGCGGGTGCCAGATTGCCGGGCCTGGAACAGGGCTTCGACGGCATTCGCCTGATCGAGGCAGGAAGCATCGCCGTGCTGGCCGAGGTGGAGAAGAAACAGGTCCCCGTCTACGAGTACGAGGCCGGTGAAGCCCTGGGCGTTCGCGCCATGCTGCTGCCCGACAACAAGCCGGCCATCGTCTGGCAGGCCGTTTCAGACGCTACGGTCATCGAACTCGATCACGATACGGTGCGCGAGATCCTCGACCATGATGACGGCCAGCTGCGCGCCTTGTTCGAACGGGCCGCGCACCTGCGCGACCTGGAGATCCTGCTGGCGGTTCACCCGCTGTTCCACACGCTGCCGCAAAAGGAACGCAACCGGCTGTTCGAACTGTCGCAACCGAAATCCATCGCGCCGGGCGAACGGCTGATCGAGCGCGGCAAGATCAACGACTCGCTCTATCTGATCACACATGGCTCCCTGGACATCGTCAAGAATGGCCAGGTCGTTGCCAGCAAGCAGACCGGCGACGTGCTCGGCGAGATCTCGGCCCTCGGCTTTGCCCCCACCGCCGATGCGGTTGCTTCGGGCTGGACGGAAGTGCTCGCCTTCAATCGCGAGCACATCATGAAAAGCTGTGAGGACTACCCGGAATTTGCCGGCGCCATCGGCTCTATCGGCCTGACCGGCATCATGGGCTGACCCAGCCGGCGAGCTGGGCTTCCGCCACATCGGCCAGTGCCCGAATATGGGTGGCCGAATCGTTCAATGCCGGGATATAGCGCAGTTGCCGGCCGCCGCTGGCCGTGAACAGGTCGCGGTTCTGGATGGCGATCTCCTCGAGCGTCTCCAGGCAGTCGGCGGAAAACCCCGGGCAGATGACATCGACACTGCCGATCCCCTGCCCTCCCCACTCCCGCAGCGTCGCATCGGTATAGGGTTCCACCCACGGCTCGCGGCCGAATCTCGACTGGAATGTCAGAACGGCCCGTTCCTCGGACAGGCCGAGCGCTTCGCGCAGCAGTTGCGCGGTCTTGCGGCAGTGGCAGGGATAGGGGTCGCCGGCCCTGAAATAGCGCTCGGGAATGCCATGGAACGACATCAGCAACCGCTCCGGCTCTCCATGCTGCGCCCAGTAGTCGCGCACGCTGGCGGCCAGCGCCTCGATGTAGGCCGGATGCTTGTGGTAGCCGTCGATCAGGCGCAGTGCCGGCACCCGCCGCCAGCTTCTCAGCACGTCGGCCACCGCATCGAAGGTCGAACCTGTGGTCGTCGCCGAATACTGCGGATAGAGCGGGAATATCAGGATGCGCCGGCAGTTCTTTTCCCGCAGATATTCCAGCCCGGCGCGGATCGACGGCTCGCCGTAACGCATGGCAAGCCCGACGTGCAATTCGCCTTCGATCCTGTTGCGCAGCTCTTCTTCCAGCTGCCGTTGCTGTCGTCGGCTCACCTCCAGCAGCGGCGATCCGGCAACAGTCCAGATCTTCTGGTAGGCGTGGGCCGATTTCGACGGCCGCGTGTTGAGGATAATGCCGTTGAGGATGAGCCACCACAGCCAGCGCGGCTGCTCGACGACGCGCGGATCGGAAAGGAATTCCTTCAGGTAACGGCGCACCGCCGACGTCGTCGGGGCATCGGGGGTACCGAGATTGGTCAGCAGGATGCCGGTCGCCAACGGCCGGTCGTGATCGAAACTTTTCTGGGCGCTGAATGGCATGGCTCCTCCCGACGACCGCAGCCTAGCAACAGGTCGCCCCCAAGTCAGGCCAAGCGTCAACGACCGTCGCATGCGCCATACTTGAAGCTGCCGCGAGACTTGAAAACCCCCGATACAGGAGGGATGTATCTACCTGGTCGATGATCAGTACACCATCGCCAGTATCGCTACCTTCCCATGGGTCGGTGGCCTCGACACTTTCCAGATGTACTGGGGCTCGACGACTGCGGCAACGCTGAGCGCTGGTACGGTCGTTGCGCCGCCCGTGCTGCAGCCATCCGCGGCGCCAGGATCTGTGCGGTGAAATAAGTCACGTCAGACAAGCCGAATACCTGACTAGTTAAGTCGGATATTGTGTGCTTAACTGCTGATACAGAGATGCTCAAGGAGGTGTGCCATGTCAGAAATTCACCAGGCCATTGATCAGTATCTCGAAGCGGTGGAACGGGTTTACGGACCGGATTACCGGCAACGGACGCAGGTATCCTTCGGGGGCGGTCATTACGTGACGATCAAGCACCCCGACACCCGGGAAGGCGAAGTCATCCCCGTCGGCCATCTGGCATTGATGACCGAGAATTTGATGGCCAAAGGGAAGTAAGCAGGTGGCCTGCCGGCCGAAGCAGTGCCAAACATGGATGTTATTCGCCAGTCGCAATGTCTGACCAGCGCTCGAACATCGCCGCCTGTCCAGCATACTGCCCGGCGGGGTCGGTGAGGCTCCAGACCACGGCGTTCTCAATCCGGAAACGGTGGCCGGTGGACGATATCCGGATTCCTGCATAATCGTCGATATAGCCTGCCTGGCTGACACGCTGCAGCAGCCGGGCTCGCTCCTCCTGGTTCGGAGCCTCGGCGGAAAGACGCGACGGCAGGCATGTGAACTGCTGCCAATCCATCTCGAACAGGCGCAAGGCGGTCAGGTTGCCGTAGTTGAATACCGGATCCGGCTCGACGCCATGCGATACCAGGGCAAACGGCGCCTGCCAGACGGCTCGCGCCGCTTCAACCGAACCCGGTGGCGCCGCCACCGGCCGCCGACCGGTCAGTCGCGCAAGGCTTTCCAGCAACAGCCCGACATGCCGGACCTGAAAGCCGTTCGACTCCGCCGGAACCTCCGACAAACTCAGCCGAGCCGCTCCAGCATACGCTGGCCGAGCAGCGTCGGATTATGTTCGATAGTGACGCCGGCTGCTGCGAGTGCAGTAAATTTCGCCTCGGCCGTCCCCTTGCCGCCGGAGATAATGGCGCCGGCATGCCCCATGCGCTTGCCGGCCGGGGCCGTGGCACCGGCGATGAAGGCGACCACCGGCTTTGTCATGTGCTCGCGGATGTATTCGGCCGCATGCTCCTCGTCGGCACCGCCGATCTCGCCGATCATGATCACACCCTCGGTCTGCGAATCAGCCTCGAACAGCTGCAGCGCATCGATGAAGTTCATGCCGTGGATCGGGTCGCCACCGATACCGATACAGCTGCTCTGGCCGAGTTTCGTCGCCGTCAGCTGCGCCACCGCTTCATAGGTCAGCGTGCCGGAACGCGAAACGACGCCGACACGTCCCGGCAGGTGGATATGACCGGGCATGATACCGATCTTCGCCTGGCCCGGCGTGATGATGCCGGGGCAGTTCGGACCGATCAGCACGGTATCGAGCCCGCGGATCGACGCCTTCACGCGCAGCATGTCGAGCGCCGGGATGCCCTCGGTGATGCAGACGACCAGCCGGATGCCGGCTTCTGCCGCCTCGATGATCGCATCGGCGGCAAATTTCGGCGGCACGAAGATCACCGACGCCTCGGCGCCAGCTTCGCTCACCGCATGACGCACCGAATCGAATACCGGCCGCTCCAGGTGCGTCTGGCCGCCCTTGCCGGGCGTGACGCCGCCGACGAAGTTGGTGCCGTAGGCAATCATCTGTTCGGAGTGGAAACTTCCCTGCTTGCCGGTGAAGCCCTGGCAGATCACGCGTGTGTTGTTGTCCAGCAATACGCCCATCTCAGACTCCCCGTGCCGCGGCCACAGCCATTTCGGCTGCCTGATCGAGATTGTCGGCCCAGCGCACGTCGAGGCCCGCCTCGCGCACGATCTGCCGTCCCTCCGCCTCGTTGGTACCGACCAGACGCATCACCACCGGCACGGACATCGGAACGGTCCTGATCGCATCCAGCAGGCCGTTGGCGATAATGTCGCAGCGCACGATGCCGCCGAAGATATTCACGAGGATCGCTTTCACGTGCTTGTCGGAGAACAGCAGCTTGAACGCCTCGGAGACCGCCGCCACCGTCACGCCACCGCCGACGTCGAGGAAGTTGGCCGGCTTCTCACCCTTCAGCTGGATGATGTCCATCGTCGCCATAGCGAGCCCGGCGCCGTTAACCATGCAGCCGATATCGCCGTCCAGTGCGATATAGTTGAGGCCCGCCTTCGCCGCCTCGGTCTCGCGCGGGTCCTCCTCGTCGGGATCGCGCATGGCGGCGATCTCCGGCTGGCGATAGAGACCGTTGTCGTCGGCGACGAACTTGGCATCGAGCGCGATCAGTTCACCTTCCTCGGTCAGCACCAGCGGATTCAGCTCCAGAAGACTCGCATCGCGTTCGGTGAAGGTACGGTAGAGGCTGGCCGCGAGTTCCTGAACTTCCGCATGCTTGTCGCCCAGTCCCAGAAAATCGGCCAGCTGCGCGGCAACCTCGGCCGTCACGCCCCCGGATGGTACGGGAATCGTCGCAATCTTCTCCGGCGTTTCGGCGGCCACCGCCTCGATATCCATGCCGCCGGCGGGACTGGTCACGAACGACACGCATTCGTTGTCACGATCGAGCAAGAGGCTTAGATAGAATTCGCGGGCGATCGCCAGCCCCTCCTCGATATAGACCTTGTGCACGCGCTTGCCCGCCGCCCCCGTCTGTTTGGTCACCAGGGTGCTGCCGATCAGGCTGCCTGCCGCCTCGCGCACCGCCTCGACCGATCGGCACAGACGCACGCCGCCCGCCTTGCCGCGGCCGCCCGCATGGATCTGCGCCTTCACCACCCAGACAGAGCCCCCGAGGGATTCGGCAGCCTCTGCGGCCTCGTCGGCGGTGAGCGCCAACCGGCCACGCGGTACCCGTACGCCGAACGACTGCAATACCTGTTTGGCCTGATACTCATGGATATTCAATGCAATTCCTCCAGCGCCGTGACCGCTCCGGCAACAGCGGCGGCCAATCTAGCAGGGCAAGCTAGCAATAACTGTTTCCGGATTTAACAACGGGATCAGAACAGACCGAGCGCATCGACCTCGGTCACCAGTGTCTTCACGGCTTCCAGCGACCGTCCCATCGCCACCTGCTCGTCTGCCGTCAGGTCGAGTTCGATGACCCCTTCCATGCCGCCGCCACCCAGCTTGCACGGTACGCCCATGAAGTAGCCGTCGACACCGTACTCCCCGTCCAGGCAGACCGCACAGGGCAGGATACGATTCTTATCCTTCAGGATCGCCTCGGCCATCTCCACGACAGCTGCCCCCGGCGCATAGAAGGCCGAGCCGGTCTTCAAGAGCTGCACGATCTCGGCACCGCCCTGCGCCGTACGCTGGCTGATCGCCTCGATGCGGTCGGCCGGCAACAGCTCGGGCAGCGGTACGCCGGCCACCGTCGAATACCTCGGCAGCGGCACCATCGTGTCGCCGTGGCCACCGAGCACGAAGGCCGACACATCCTCGATCGACACATCCAGCTCCTCGGCGATGAAAGAGCGCATGCGTGCCGAATCGAGCACACCGGCCATGCCGATCACGCGGGAGCGAGGAAAGCCGGAAACCTGTTTCGCCGTATAGACCATAGCATCGAGCGGGTTGGTCACTAGCAACAGGATGCAGTCCGGCGAATGGGCAACGATGTTTCGCGTCACCTCCGCGACGATCTTCACATTGGTGGAGAGCAGATCGTCGCGACTCATGCCCGGCTTGCGCGCGATGCCGGCGGTGATGATCACCAGATCCGAGCCCGCCGTATCGGCATAATCCTGCGTGCCGGTTACATGCGCATCGTAACCCAGGATCGGCGATGCCTCGTACATGTCCAGCGCCTTGCCCTGCGGCACGCCCTCGACAACGTCCAGCAGCACGATATCGGCCAGCTCCCGTTGCGCCGCCAGGAAGGCTGCCGTCGCCCCGACATGGCCGGAGCCGACCACGGTCACCTTCTTGCGCTGAAAAAAGCGGCTGTCTCCCGGTGTTACTCCCGACCAACGCATACCTACCTCCTGCGATATTTCTGGCCCCAACATAGTCTTGCCATCGGGGCTTGTCGAACGTGGAATGCCAGCATGCAGCATTCCTGGGTCACCTCCCTGCCGGAGTACCTCGTCGACGTCTGCCGGCACCTCAAAAGTGCCGGCGGCCGCGCCTGGCTGGTCGGTGGATCGGTGCGCGACCTCTGCCTCGGCCTGCATCCGAAGGATTTCGACCTGGAGGTCTACGGCCTCGACGAAAAGCACCTGTTCGAGACGGCAGCCCGGCTCGGCCGCTGCGAAGAGGTCGGCCGCCATTTCGGTGTCATCAAGCTCTGGCAGGGTCACCATGTGATCGATATTGCCCTGCCACGCACCGAGCAAAAGACCGCCGGAGGCCACCGCGGCTTCGATGTGCATCCGGACCCACACCTCGATCCGGCCACCGCCTGCCGGCGTCGCGATTTCACCATCAACGCGATGATGTACGACCCGCTTACCGACGAACTGCTCGACCCGGCGGGAGGCCGGGACGATCTGGACGCCGGCACCCTGCGCCACGTCTCCGGGGCATTCGTCGAGGATCCGCTGCGGCCACTGCGCGGCATGCAGTTCGCCGCCCGTTTCCGGCTGCGCCTGCATCCGGAAACGGCGTCCCTGTGCAAAAAGCTCCTCGCCGAGGCCGACACCCTGCCCGTCGCCCGCATTTGGGGAGAATGGCAGAAGTGGGCGCATGCCGGGAGCCCGTCCTTCGGACTGCAAGCACTGGCCGAAAGCAGCTGGCTATCGCGCTATCCGGAACTGGCGGCCCTCGTCGGCTGCCCGCAGCCGCCGCGCTGGCATCCGGAGGGCGACGTCTGGAGCCATACGCTGCAGGCAGTCGATCAGGCGGCACGCATCTCCGACGAGCGCAAGCTGTCGGCAAACGACCGCGAATACCTGCTGTTCGCGACACTCTGCCACGACCTCGGCAAGCCGGCCTGTACGACCACGGATGCCAGCGGACGGGTCGTTTCGCCCGGCCACAGCGAGCACGGCATCGAGATCACCGCCGCATTCCTGACACGCATCGGCGCGCCGGGACGTATCCTGGAGAATATCCGCCCCTTGATCCGCGAGCACATGTGCCACATGCACAGCGAACCGACACCGCGCGCCGTGCGCCGCCTGGCCGCGCGTCTTTCACCGCAATCGATCGTGATGTGGGAGATGCTGGTCGAGGCCGATGCTTCCGGGCGCGCCCCCGCCCCGCCCTCGCGGCCGGCGCTGGCCTGGCTGCAGGCGGCGGAAGCGATGCAGCATCAGCACGAGAAACCCGTGGCGCTGGTGAACGGCCACTTGCTGGCCGATCTGGGCGTAACGCCAGGGCCGGCCATGGGAGCGCTGCTGGCCGAGGCCTATGCGGCGCAGCTCGACGGAGAATTCGACAATGCCGACGACGCCCTGACATGGTGCCACCGGCACCTTCCGGATACCGGACAGGATTAGTCAACTTTTTGATTTTATTGACTTATTGCAACGACTACCTATACTCCGAAAAAATCTACCAAAGGATATTTTATGGCACACTATCGCCGCTTCTACGACGCCTCCGTCAGCGAAAAGATCCTCGATACCATGTTCCTGATCACCATCGGCATCGCGATGCTGTTCGCGCTGACCTACATCTACTTCACCCACCAGGGCAACGACGGCAAACCCGGCCTGTCGGTCGACGATGTGCGTATCGCCTACTACGGCAAGCACCAGCAAACCCGGCTGGGTGCGGCCATCAACGGTCCGATGGCGGACCGTTTCGACAGCCCCGAACAGCAGCAGACCATCACCAAGTGGATCGACAAGGGTGCCGACGAGGAGACCTTCAACAAGGAGGTCGCCCCGATCGTCAACACGCATTGCATCATGTGCCATTCCGCCGAGGCCGGTCTCGGCCTGCCGCCGCTGACCAGTTTTGCCGACGTGAAGAAGCTGACCAAAACGGATACCGGCGCCTCGATCCAGAGTCTGGTGCGCGTATCGCACATTCACCTGTTCGGCATCGCCTTCATCCTCTTCTTCCTGGGCCGCATCTTCATCCTGTGTGAAATGCCGATCATGCTGAAACGCATCACCGTCGCCATTCCGTTCCTGGCCATGCTGGCGGATATCCTGTCGTGGTTCGCCACCAAGGTATTCCCGGACTTCGCCTATGTCGTCATCATCGCCGGCGGCCTGCTCTATACTTCGATCGCGACCCAGATCCTGGTCAGCATCTACCAGATGTGGTTCTACAAGCCGAAGATCCAGCCGATCGAGATGTAACCACATATCGCGTGGGGTGTTTTTTGGCACCCCCGTGCAATCATTTCCCTTACGGGAATCAAGCAGGCAAGCGTATGCTTGCCGATGAACAAAAAAACGGAGACCCAGATGAACAAGACAATTGCGTTGGTAATGATTGCGGGCTTTGCTGCCCTGGCCGCCCAGCCGGCCATGGCGAACGAGCTCGGCGAAAAGATTTTCAAGTCGAAGTGCTCGATCTGTCATGCAATCGACAAGAAGAAGGTCGGCTTTGCCGTCAAGGACATGAACGCTGACAACGCCGTTCTGAAGGATGTCGTCACCAATGGCCGCAAGGCGATGCCGAAATTCGGCAGCAAGCTTTCGGCTGAAGAGATTGATGCGGTCGTCGCCTATCTGGCTGCAAACCGCGACGCTAACCGTTGATCGATCAACTGCCCGGTGCAGGGAAAGCAATCCTTGCGCCGGGCAAATCGGTCGACAATAGTTAGCACCGCTATCCATGGGAGAGGAGGAGGAATAACTATGATTCGCTGGCTCGGAGCAATACTTGCACTGATTCTCGTACCGGCTGCACTGCATGCCGAGGATATGGAGAATTACGATGGCAAATCCCTGTTCGAGGCAAACTGCGCGATGTGCCATGGCAAGGACGGTTCCGTCAGTGACTATGGCAAAAAGCTGAAGCCGTTCCCGGCCCGCAACCTGCGCGCGGTTGCCCCGTTTGTTGAGCGTGACGAACTGCGTCGCATCATCACCAACGGCGTCGAAGGCACGGCCATGACGCCGAAGAAATACATTCTCGACCCGCTGCAGGTCGAGGCCGTGATCGACTACATCCAGTCCTTCACCTACACACCGAACCTGGCCAATGGCGAGAAGCGCTTCAAGGCAGTCTGCTCGCAATGTCACGGCATGGACGGGCGTGCCGAAACCGGTATCGGTGCCAAGAACCTCGTCTACACGAAGCTCGACCTGTCCGGTATCATTCACACCATGCGTTACGGTCGCCCCAACACCCTGATGACCAGCAAGCGGCACCAGCTGACGAACATGGATATCAACGATATCGCGCACTATGTCTATTCACTGCGCTACAAGGCCGATGCCGACCGTGGCATGAAGCTCTACGACAAGAGCTGCAAGAGCTGTCATGCCTCGCCGTCCGCCATCAAGCTGATCGGCAATGCTGCCGAAAAGCGGACGATCGCCGACCTCGACGATCGCCAGCTTGACCTGCGCATCCGCCACGGCCGCCATATCGACCGGGCCGGCAAGGATGTCACCAAGCTTTCCGACGACGACGTCCAGGATCTGCTGGCCTATATGAGGAAATCGACCAAACCATGACCTCTGGCCCGATTCACGGCGCCTCCCGCACGGGAGGCGCCGATCTTTTTGACCTGGAGCTGATCCGCAAGTATGACAAGGCCGGTCCGCGCTATACGTCGTACCCGACGGCGCCGATGTTCCATGCCGGCGTCGGCCCTTCCGAATACCGGGCCACGCTGGCCGGCGTGGCCGACGAATCGGCACCGCTGTCGATCTACGTCCATATCCCGTTCTGCAATACAGTCTGCTACTACTGCGGTTGCAACAAGATCGTCACCAAGCAGTACGAGCGGGCCGCACCCTATCTCGACCTGCTGCTGAAAGAGATCGACATGGTGGCCGCCCAGATCGGCAACAAGCGCCAGGTGACCCAGCTGCATTTCGGCGGCGGCACGCCGACCTTCCTGAACGACGACCAGATCCGCAAGCTGGTTGGGCATCTCAAGCAGCGTTTCAACTTCGCCCCGGATGCCGAGGGCGAATACAGCATCGAGATCGACCCGCGCGAATGCAGCGAGACGACCGTGCGCACGCTGCGCGAGGTCGGCTTCAACCGCATGAGCATGGGCGTGCAGGATTTCGACCCGATCGTGCAGAAGGCGGTCAATCGCATCCAGAGCAAGGAGATCACGCTGCGCGTGCTGAACGAGGCGCGCGAGCATGGTTTCGTATCGATGAACATCGACCTGATGTACGGCCTGCCGCACCAGACGGTGGAGACCTTCAACCGCACGCTCGACACCATCATCGAGTTCAGCCCGGACCGCATCGCGCTGTTCAACTATGCGCACCTGCCGCACATGTTCATGCCGCAGCGCCGCATCGACGAAGCTGCCCTGCCGTCGGCCGCCGAGAAGCTGAACATCCTCGAGCACAGCATCAACAAGCTGCTCGAGGCCGGCTACGTGTTCATCGGCATGGACCACTTCGCCAAGCCGGACGACGAACTGACCGTCGCCCAGCGCGAAGGCAAGCTGTATCGCAATTTCCAGGGCTACTCCACCATGGCGGACTGCGACCTGATCGGTATCGGCCTGACCTCGATCGGCTATGTCGGCGGCAGCTTCTTCCAGAACCGCAAGGAGATGGATGCCTATACCGATGCGCTGGACGCGAACGAATTCCCGGTATTTCGCGGTTACACGCTATCGCAGGAGGATCACCTGCGCCGGCACGTCATCATGCGCCTGATGTGCGATTTCGCGCTCGACTTCCGCGTTGTCGAGAAGGAGTTCGGCATCAACTTCGATGCCCACTTCGCCGATGCGCTGGCCGACCTGCAGCAGATGGCCGCCGACGGCCTG
>OBLQ010000157.1_pt1 | contig 23799 bp, 17 predicted proteins | sample 1519881 | NCBI WGS metagenome assembly OBLQ01 (sample SAMN01911456, study PRJEB22533) | soil metagenome | biome: Soil | place: Malaysia | collected 2012-04-30 | depth DG_metagenome m | reverse complement strand
CTGACCATTGAAACGCGAAACGGCCCGGGCAACTCGCCCGGGCCGTTTTTTTTGCCGCGCGCAATCAAACGATCGGCGCACGTCGAAAGGTGCTAATATCAGGTGAACGCGTCGCCGCATCGCCCGGTGTGGCGCCGTGTCCAGTGATCGGCCGTGAAATCTCTCCTTCGCGTAATATTCTCAATTTGTTTTGCAGCGGGCGTCTTCCTGCTCGGCGCGAACGTGGTCGGATTGTCCCGGAGCCTGCGCAGCCCTGCCGTCTACACCGACCACTCACCCGGGAGACGGTCCGCCGCCATCACCGAACAGCAGTTCTACAGCCGCATCGACACGTTCAACGGCGACCGTCAGGCCTACTTCAAGACTCTCACCCGGGCGATCAACGATGCGATCGCGCACGACTGGGAGGACGCCGGCATCGACCGGCTCCACATGCGCATTCCGTTCACGGAGAACTACCTTCTCTATGTGGCCAGCTACGTCTATCCCCGGCTGTATCGGAAATACGAGTACATGAACTACCGCAAGGCCGTCGAGCGCGGCGTGGGCCTGTGTTCGCAGTGCGCCATCATTGAAGTCGAGGTGCTGAAACGAATGGGAATCCGGGCGCACGTCGTTTCCCTGCACGAGCACGTGGTGGCCGAAGGCGAGGTCGACCCCACCACCCACGAATGGTGGCTCCTCGACCCGGACTTCGGAGTAACGGTTCCCCACGACGTGGCCACCATTGCAGCCGACACGTCGCTGATACGCCCCTACTACATCGCCGGCGGGCGTGATCCCGAACTCGTATCCAGACTCCAGGCCATTTTCGCCAACCAGCCACGAACGGTCTTCGAAGGCGACGGGGCCACACCGTACTCGCCCACCAAGAAGATGATTGAACAGCTCTCGTACGTGTTCATCTGGATCATCCCGGTCGTGCTCATGCTTCCCCTGGCGGTTCAGATCTATCGCCGGCGGCGTCCCGCAGCCGGTGGTTGATACGGAAAATGACGGCCCGGGGGAGTAACGTGCGCGTGGCTGCCGTATGCTGAAAAGTGCTCATGCGGTGTGGTACCATAGGCGTTCGCATTGCTGCAGCCACGAGGAGATCGACGCATGACGAATCCAGACAACCAGCCTCGACCCGGAGCGGGGAGCGTCACGGAAGCGCAGGTCCAGGATTTCTGGACCACCTTCCCGATGGTCTACGGCGCCGGGACCACGCCCGAAATGCTTTTCGAGGACATGGAGCGCGTGTTGCGCGACCAGTACCGCCACCTGCAGGGTCCCGATGAGCCGCTGCTCGCGAGGTTGCTCGACTATTCCGCTTTCAAGGGAAAGCCGGTCCTGGAGATTGGGTTCGGTACCGGCTGGCTCATGAACGAGCTGGTGCGCGCGGGCGCCCGGGTGCACGGCATCGACCTCAGTCGCAGTCACGAAGCGCTCTGCCGTCACCGCTTCCGCAACAGCGACGTGAAGCTGCAGATCGCCAGCGCCGAGAGCATTCCATACCCCGACAACACCTTCGATCTGGTCGCCGCCTGGGGCGTTCTTCATCATGCGGCCGACGACGCACGCTGCTACGCGGAAGTGCAGCGCGTGCTCAAGCCGGGTGGGCGCGCGTTCCTGATGCTGTACCGCCGCGCCGGCGCGAAATACTACTATCAGAACATCTTCAGAAAGGGCGTGCTGGGCGGCGGGCTGATCAGGCACGGCTTCAACATCGATGCCTTCATCCGCTCCGTCACCGACAAGTACAGTGACGACAGCCCCGGCGCTCCCATCTCGCGCCACTACACCGAGCCCGAACTGCGGCGCCTGCTTTCGCACTTCTCAAAGGTCGACCTGCGCATCACGGGATCAAGGGCCGAATTCTCCGAAATTCCCCTCAGTCATCTTCCGATTTCCGACTGGGTGCTGAGCGACGAACGCCGTGCTGCACTGCTTCGGCGCCACGGCGGATTCTGGGTCGTGGATGCAGTCAAGTAGGTTGGTGTGATTTTCGCACAGGATCATCACGAAAAGTGATATCATGATTCCGCCCATTGCGGACTGATTTACCCATCGTTCCACCAAACCGTTTGCATTTTCCGAGGCCCTGATTGCCGCGTTCCGTCAGCCACCAAGTTACCACTCTGATGGTTGGCCGCCTGCTTTCGTACGCGGTCATGTTCGTCGTCCCGCTCGTCAACGTGCGGTCGCTCAGCGTCGAGGAATACGGCTACTACCGCCAGTTCTGGCTGATCCTCGAAACCCTGACGCCGATGCTGATTCTCGGGTTCTCGCGAAGCCTGCTCTATTACCTGCCCCGGCACGATACACGCGAAGAGCGCGGCGCCTACATCACGCAAACGGTGATGTTCCTGATCACCGGTTCGCTGATTGCCGTGGTGATCTACTCCCTCATGGGCCACTACCTGGGCGAAGGCCTGGGTGCCGCGGCGCGCGCGTTCTACTGGCGGCTCTGCTTTTTCACGCTCGGGTGGATCGGGACCGACTACATGGAGGTCATTTTCGTCGCGCAGGAGCAGCCGCTCGCGCAATCGATCTATCACGCGACGGCCTGGGGCACGCAGGCGCTCGTGGTGATCGTGTCGTCATACCTTTCCCACGACGTGAACACAATCATCTGGGCGCTGACCTTCTATTCGGCGGCGCGACTTCTGTTCGCGATCATCTATACCAACGCGCGCTACAAACTCTCGTTCAGCGGCATCTCATGGCAGACGATTCGGGAGCAGGCCCACTTTGCCATTCCGGTTGGGCTGGCGGGCATCGCGCTCATTCTGGTTTCCCAGACCGACAAGTTCATCATCAGCCGCTACATGGGCCGCGAAGCATTCGCGGTTTACAGCGTGGGCGCGTTTCAGGTACCGCTCGCCAATATCATCCAAACCTCGATCGGCAACGTCACCTTCCCGTTGATCTCGAAGTATCAGAAGGCCGGGAACCTGGCGGCCATGGCCGACCTGTGGCGCCGCGCTACCATAAAAACCGCGACCCTGTTCTTCCCCATGTTCGTGTTTCTCGAACTGAGCGCACGGTCGTTTATCACAATTCTCTTTACCGACAAGTACGCGGCCGCCACGCCCGTCTTCATGATCTACATGCTGCTCTTCCTCCGGTCGTCGGTGGAGACGGGCGCCATCATCCAGGCCTGCAACCGCACAGTGTTCGTCTTTGTATGTTTCTTCGTCGGCTTTGCGGTGAACGTCGCCCTTGGAATCATGCTGTTCAAGGCTATTGGCCGCCTGGGCGTTCCGATTTCCGCCGTCTTCACCATGACCGCGATCGGCGTGGTCACCATGGTCTATTCGGCCCGGCTCGTGAACATGTCCGTCTTCAAGTTGTTTCCCACAGCCGATCTCATGAAGCGTTTTGCGGCTGCCGCGCTTCCGGGCGGTGTGCTCTGGCTGGCCTACAAGAAGTTCCCCGTCACAAACTTCTTCCAGCTCCTCGCCGCATGCGCTATCTACACGTTGATGTACGCGATCGTGTGCTGGGTAACGAAGCTGGTGACGTTTGACGACGTGCGGTCCATGTTCGGACGCGCTCCCGTGCAGCTGGAGGATGCCTAGTCCGCGGGTCAGCAAACGATCGCCCTGACGCGGCGCGCCCTGGAATCACCCCTGGCCTTATCGAGGAAACCGACAGTGTTGACTATTTTCGACATCGGAATGTACGACGGCACCGATACCGAGTATTACCTGTCACTCGGCGGGCGCGTCGTGTCCGTGGATGCCAATCCCCTGTTCGTTCAGCGCGGGCAGCAGCGTTTCAGCGCCGAAATCGCGGCGGGGCGTCTGACGATTGTCCATGCCGCCATGTCCTCCGACCACGCTCCGGTCGAATTGACGCTGAGCGGCGACGACCTGGGAGCGAGTTCCATGTTCGGAGATCGCGTCGTGGACCGGCAACCGATGGGCACGATCACCGCACCGGGACTCCCCGTCCGCGACCTGATGGAACAGTACGGCGTCCCCGACTATCTGAAGGTGGATATCGAAGGCGCGGATCGGTTCTGCATCCTGAATCTCAACCGGGAGATGCGACCGCGTTACATGTCCTTCGAGGTCGCCCCCGACGTCGAGGAATTGCTGGAGCACATCCGCTCGATCGGATACGCGCGCTTCAAGATCATCAACCAGGTCTCTTTTCGAGAACTTGCCAATGAAGCCAATCTGCGCGATCGCCTCGTACTTCGCGCCGCCGAGTGCCTCGGCGTGGGCAAGCCGCAGATGATTCGTCGCGCAGGTCGCTTCTTCGCCGCCGGCAGTTGTTCGGGCCCGGTGCCGTGGAAGAGCGACGGGCGCTGGTATTCGGGAGACGAAACCGTGGCGCGGTGGCGAAGCGCGCGCGCGCGGGGCGACGCCAAGGCGCACTACGATATCCACGCCGCTCTTGACTAGCGGCTCCCATGACCGGGCGGCGCTGCCGGGTCTGCTTGCCGGGCGCCGTTAATTCGACCAACGCATTCGACCTCGGCCTATGTGCGGAATACTCGGTTACTACAACATCGACCATGAGCCAGTGCAGCGATCCCGCGTCGAGATCGAAGCGCTGCGCGACATGATGACCAACCGGGGCCCCGACGCCAGCGGATACCTGGAGAGTGCCCGCAAGGATTGGATTCTCGCCCACCGAAGACTCAGCATCATCGATCTCTCGGAGCGCGGCCGGCAGCCGATGAGCACCCCCGACGGCACATTGCACATCTCCTACAACGGCGAGATCTACAATTACCGGGATCTGCGCGACGCGCTGGAGAAACGCGGTGTGGTTTTCCGCTCCACTTCCGACACGGAAGTAATCCTGCACCTGTACCGCGAATACGGCACGGGGGCATTCCAGAAGCTCGAAGGCATGTTCGCGATCATCCTCATCGACGAGCGGGAACGGCGCGCCGTGCTGGCGCGCGACCCGGTTGGCAAGAAGCCGCTCTATTACGCACTGCTGGGGAGGAATCTCGTCATGGCCAGCGATCCCGGCGTCATCTCCCGGGATCGCGACTACCGGAAAGAAGTCAGCGTCGATGGTCTGTACTCCGTCCTCGCCATGGGCGGGGTGCGGGCACCCAACTCGCTCTTTCGCAATATCTACAAACTCGAGCCGGGGAGCTTCGTGGTGGTGGATGACAAGTTCTCGGCGCCGGCGCCGCCAAACAGGTTCTTCGAGTTTGCGCTCAAACGACGCTCCCAACTCGTCGACGACGAGGAAGCAGCGCTCGAAACCGTGGACCATCTGCTCGACCGGGCCGTCGCAAAGCGTATGCTCAGCGATGTCCCCTTCGGCGTCTTCCTGTCGGGAGGGATCGACTCCGCCCTGATCGTCCACTACATGTCCCGGCACACCGATCGCGTCAACACCATCTCGCTGGACATGAAAGACTCGGCCGCTTCCCTGCGGGAAGGCGAGGCGGCCACCTTCGTGGCGGAGCGTTACGGCACCAACCATCACACCATCGATCTGGATACGAAGGAGTACATCCGGCTGCTCGACGAAGTGGTCCTGCCCAACAGCACTCCGGGGATGACGGAGTCGGTGCTGCTCGCCAAACTCTCCGAGCTCGCGCGGGCCACGGGAACGATCGTCATCGAAACCGGCGAGGGCGCGGACGAACTCTTCATGGGCTACGGCGGTTACCTCACCTATCTCGAGGACGGGCATCGCAAGCTCCGGCAGTTGCGGCGCGCCTCCGCCCTGCTCCCGCTGTGTGCACGTGCGTCCCGCACGTTCAGCCCGGATACACGCATGAATCGGATCGCATACTGGACGGACCTCTTCGAGACAGCGGCGAACGCGACCATCATCAAGGACTTTCTCTACGAGCCGTTTCTGAACTACCAGGCGGAACGGATCGTCGCAAAGAAGTACCGGGCGCGGCCGCGTCACAACAAGTACTGGGAGTTGAACTCCAGCATCACCTCGCGGGTCGACAAAGCGGAGGACTACAGCCCGGCGGCGTTGAGCGTTCTGTGGAACGTCAGTTTCCGCTGGGCCGAGCTGCTGTTGACGCGAATCGACAACTTCACCATGAGCTCCGGCATCGAGGGACGGGCACCCATGCTGGACATCGACCTCATGAACTTCGCGTTCTCGCTGACGGACCGGATGAAGGAACGGCCCGGTTCTCCCAAGTACATCCTCCGCCAGCTGGTGAGTCGGCATATCTCCCCGGAACACGCCGCGCGCCCCAAGACGGGGTTCGGGGGCGGGGGCAGCAATATCCTCAATGCGGAGGTGCGCGCCTACCTTGCGTCCAAACTGGATGCATCGCCGAGCTACCGGCGCGACCCGCTGTTATCGAAGGAGAGTCTGGCTGACGAATTCCAGCTGTTTACGCTGGCGTCACTTCACGTCTGGTTTGACCGCTGGATGTGAGCCGGCCGGGATCAGATTGGCGAACTCGAGCCAGCGGCGCGTGGTCTCCATTCCGCGGGAGTGGTCCAGCAGGGCTTTGTAACCGAGCCGGCTCACGATCTTCTCGGGCGAATGATACACGCGGCGGATCTGCACCGTGGTGAGCTTGTGCTCCAGGCTGCGCGTCTCGCCCACGGGTTGGATGATGATGGGACGGGCGATTCGACGCCGGACTCTCGCCCGCCAGCGCGGGCCGAGGCCGGCAAGCATGCTCTTGGCGCTTTCGTTCATCGACTTGAATGCGGGGACCACGCTGATGGCCTCGCGGAATTCGCTCGAGAGAAGCATCGCCGCCTGACTCTTGAGCCCCACCCGCGCCGGCTCGCTGTTCTCCATGTGCCGCACCACGTCCTCACGCGAGACCAACGGGAACTCGGCCTCCATGCCCAGCATGCCCGCCAGATCCTGAAAGAACCGCTTCCAGGTGACCGGCTCCTGCTCGTTCACGAAGTACCGTTCCCCCCATCCTGTGTCGCTTTGCAACGCGACCAGTATGGCCTCCACCAGATTGTCGACGTGCACAATGTTGGTGGGATTGCGCCCTTCGTCGACCAGGACGATTTCACCGGCCAACATTCGAGCGATGCCATCGACAATCAGAGACGAATACGGCCCGCCGATGTTCGAGGGGCATAGGATGATCGAGGGAACACCACGACGATGCAGCTTGAAGACAATATCGTCCTGCGCGACCTTCATGTCTCCGTAGCGCGAGCGACGAGCACTGGGCGGCGCGTCCTCATGCGCGCTCTCCGCGGGTGGATCGTCGCCGTAGATGGTCACACTGCTCAGGTGGACGAACTTGCGCACACGGTTGTGCTCCATCGCCCTGGCCAGGTTCCGGAGCCCATTCAGCATCAGTGTGTTGTCACCGCGCGTACAGTTGACGACGGCATCGAATCCGCTCAGGGCGGAGCTGACGCGCGCGGAGTCGAGCAGGTCGAGCGATTCGATCTTCACGGGCAACCGGGTGAGGCGTGCGGCATTCCCGAAGCTGTGAATGAACGCGACGAAGTCGAAGCGGTCCCGCCATGCCTCGTCGAAATAGAGGCGCTCGATGAGCGCGGCTCCAACGAAGCCGGAGGCGCCGACGATGGCGATGCGTGGCTTGCCCATTTTACCGCGCCCAGCAGGGCTGCCAGCTCTCGGACAGGCGCGTGGCACCGCTGTACATGTTTTCGATGAGTCGAATCGAACGAGCGCCGTTGCGTCCGTCGCTGGTTACGGTCCCGGGCTGCAACACGTTGGCGCAGAATTCCTCGATCTGGTCACGAAACGAGTCGACCGCGTTGCCGGAATGCCCCAGCGAGGACAGCTCGAACTTGACATCGGGCCGCTGGGAATCGAACACTCGGATCCGTTCCGCATCCGCCGCCGACCATTCCACGCGCCCGCGTTCGGTCTCGATCAGAAATCGGTTCGACAGGCTGATCGTCTTGGAGAAGAAGAAGCTTCCGTCGAAGCGTCCACGCGGATTGTCAAAGCTCCACACACCCTTGCAGTTCGCTTCCACGTTTCCATAGTTGTCGTCCTGGTAGGTGACGGAGGCAGGTTCGCCGAACCAGAACAGGGCCAGATCGAGGAAGTGGGTGCCGTTGATCACCAGCACACCACCGCCGGAGCGCGAGCGATCCAGGTTGTAGCCGGACATGGGCGCCCACCCGCCGGCCGAGCCCATCTCGCAGTGGAAGGACAGGACACGCCCGAAGTAGCCCTCCTCCAACAGCCTCTTCAACAGGCGAGCGCCGGGGAAAAAACGAAATCGGTACCCCACGGAAATGAAGGTTCGGCGGCTCTCGGCAAGCTCGCACAACTCGAGAGCGTGGTCATAGCGAGTGGTGATCGGCTTTTCGATCAGAACGGGTTTGCCACGTTCCAGAATCTGACGGGCGATCGCGTAATGGGTGTCGTTGGGTGTCGCCACCACGCAACCCTGCACGTCGTCCAGGACCTCGGAGAGGTTGCCGGCCACCCGGACGTTGAGCCCGTACGTGCGGGCCAGGGCGGCCGCATTTTCCACGCGTGCATCCACGAGCGCAGCGACGTCGACCCGGGGGGAACGCAGGGCTGCGGGCAGGTGCTCCTGGCCCGTGATCGCGCCGCAACCCACGAACGCGAGCCTGACTTTGTCGGTCGATTGCATGTACTTCCTGTAGAACGAGGGACCAAGGGTCGGTTTTCGCAATATTAGCATGCCGGCGCGGCTGATGTCACGCTGTGCACATTCGAACAGGAGGCTGGTTGCCCCGGCGGGGGCCAACTACCGTCGCTCGAGCAACTGCGTCCAGTTGAGAATCACGGTGTCCGTGTTGGGAGCCCCGCGCGTATCGGGTTCGAACACCAGAAGTCTCTGTGCATCCGGCGCAACCATGATGCCGGACGGCTTGCTGGGGAGACGGAACAACGCCCGCGGCGGCGCCGCGTGAAACTGCGGACCCGTGCCGACGTCCACCGACACCACCGTCTGCTGATCCGAGCCGGGAAACAGAATCTCGCGTCCCCGCCACGCCACCCAGACAGACCCATCCGTGTCCCACACGCCCAGAGTGTTGTCGGAAATGCGCTGTTTTTCCGTCATCCCCGGGAATGAACGCACATACATCTCGCTGCGTCCCGATTCGTTGGAGCGGTACACCATCCAACGGCCGTCGGGCGAGATCGCGGCGTCGGCTTCCCGGAAACGCGAATTGAGGAGCGGCCGGATCGACCCGTCCTTGAGCGAATACAGCAGGAGATCGCGACTCGTCGCCTGCGACAGGGTATTGAACACGAGGCCACTGCCGTCCGGCGTGAAGCACTCCGGTTGCTTGAACAACTCGCCGGTATCGATGATGCGTTTTTCGTCGCTCGATCCATCCGCCGGTTTGAGGAAGAGATTCTCGCGGCCGTCGCGCGAAGACCCGAACACGATCTGCCTGCCGTCGGGCGACCAGGTGCCCGTAAAGTTGGTTGAATTCGAGAAAGTGAAGCGTGTGGCCAGCGCGCGCCTGACGTCGACCGTCCACAGGTTGTTTCCCCCTTCGGTGCTCTCGCCCTTCGAGAGCACGAGGGCCGACCCGTCCGGACTGAATGAACCAGGGGAGTAGCTGCCCGGGGTCAGCGCGAGCCGCCCGGTTTCGCGGCCGGAACGGTCCACCCACAACAGGGCCGTGTTGCGCTGCAGCGGCGCCGAGTGCGCCAGCACGCCGTTGCGGGACACCGACGCGCCCGGCGCCGATGTCCATATCAACGCGCGACCCGGCGCCTCGTTGAGGGGAATGGGTTCCCCGACCAGTTTGAGCGCGTGCATATCGATTCGCCGCGCGAACAGTTGCCGCTCGCGCGCGTAGATGACATAGTCCGGCGGCGCAAACACCGCGGCTCCCGCCGCCGTCCCGATGACACCGGTGGTGGCCCCGTCCAGCGACCCGATGCGAAGGTTGAATACCTCGTCCTTGGCCGGCAGCACGGCAAAGAGAAAATGCTTTCCGTCCCCCAGAAAACACGGAAAACGGTGCGCGTCCTCGCCGTTGGCGCTGTCCACCACCGTTACCGCGTTGGCATCGCCTCCGCTGGCGCGCACGTGCATCAGCGGTCCCGCCGATCGCGGCTGAAATACGATGTCTCCGTTCTCGTTCCAGGTGCCGCCACGCCCCGAGAGCGCATCGGTAATGGTCTGCACCGAGCCGTCGTCGACCGAAACCCGGCGCAACTTGCGGTCCGCGAAGAATGCGATGTTGCGGCTGTCCGGGGACCAGAAGGCGTGCATGGCGGACTCGGTATGTGCCAGATGCGTCGCATTCGAGTTGGCAAAGCGACGCACCCACAGGCTGGGCACGCCGGTGCTGTCGATGGCCACGAACGCAAGCATGCTCCCATCGGGCGAGACGGCCATGTTGGATTGCGCGTCGTCAAAGACGGTGTTCGGAGGCGGCAGCACGTTGAAGCGCATCACGGGCGCAGGCTGCGGGCGGTGCGTGACGATGTACGAGCCCAGCGCAATCGCCGCCAGCGCGGACGCGATCGATCCGATCCACAATGCACGCGTGAGATTGCGGCGGTGCATCACCAGCGGCGCGGGCACACCCGCCTGGGAACCCGCATCGCGGATCCACTCCAGTTGCAGTTTCATGTCCGACGCACTCTGCCAGCGGTCGTCGGGACGCTTGGAGAGCGCACGCCGCACCAGGTTCTCCAGCGCCGGCGGTGTCATGGGCATGATTTCGCCCATGGGACGCGGCGTCTCCTTGATGATGGCCGCGATCAGGCTGGCCTGGCTGGTGCCCTCGAAGGCGTGCTGGCCGGTGGCCATTTCGTAGAGCACCGCGCCGAAAGCAAAAATGTCGGAGCGCGCGTCCGCTTCCTTTCCTTCCAGCTGCTCGGGCGCCATGTACTGAAATGTGCCGACGATGGTGCCCTCGGCGGTGAGCGGGCGCGTCAACGTGGGCGACTGTGTGAGTCCGGACCCGGGTGCGGCCGCGAGACCGGTGGCACGCGCGAGGCCGAAGTCGAGCAGTTTGGCGCCCGAGCGCGTGAGGACAATATTGCCGGGTTTGAGATCGCGGTGCACGATGCCGGCGCGGTGCGCGGCGGCCAGCGCGTCCGCCACCTGGATGGCGACCGCAAAGAATTCGTCGCGTGGCAACGGCCCTTTCTCGAGGCGTGACGCCAGCGACTCGCCCTCGAGATACTCCATCACGAAGAAGTAGGTCGATCCTTCCTGTCCGATGTCGTGGAGCACACAGATATGGGGATGATTGAGCGCCGAGACCGCGCGCGCCTCGCGTTCGAAGCGCTGGCGCACTTCCGCCTGGGCAACCAGATGCTCGGGAATCACTTTGATGGCGACCGAGCGGTCGAGACGCGTGTCGCGGGCCCGGTAGACTTCGCCCATCCCACCCGCGCCCAGCGGGCCCAGGATTTCGTAGGGGCCGAGTCGTGTGCCGTTGGACAGAGCCATGGAGCGGATTTTGCAACGTTTGGGGTGCGGGCTACAAGCGTTAATCCCGCGCAAACCCGTTGCCATGACGACAGCTACCTCAGTCATACGCCGTCTCGCCACGCTCACGGCCGCACTCCTGCTGGTGTGTGCGTGGTCAACGCGCACGCGTGCCGCGGTCGCGCTGGATGCCGTCACCACCAATGTCGGCACCGGAACGTCGGTCACGATTCCGCACACCACGGGCATCGCCGCCGATCGCGTGATGCTGGTCGGCGTCTCGCTCTACAACTCGAGCAAAGCCGTCACCTCGTGCACATATGGTGGCACGGCGCTCACGCGACTGGGATTTCTCGACGGCGGAAGCGGCTCCAACGATCGCCGCGTGGAAATGTGGATGCTGGTCAATCCGCCCGCCGGTACCAACAATGTGGTGGTCTCGTTTGCGAGCAGTGCCAAGGCGGTGGTCGGCGTCGCCACTCTGTTCGGCGTCGATCAGACCACACCCAGCGGGCCGTTCGTGTCCAACGAGGCCAACACCAATGTGGCCACGTTGACGGTGCCGAGCGCCGCGGGCGAAATGGTCATCGACTGCATGTCGGTCGCCGGCAATGCCGCCACCGCCACCGTCGGACCCGGACAGACGTCGTTGTGGAACGACTTTTCGCGCAATAACGGTGGCGCGGTGGTGGGTACCGCGAGCGCAGAAGCCGGCGCACCCTCGGTCGCCATGACGTGGAATCTCTCCGCGGTCGAGTACTGGGTCCTCGGCGCGGTGTCACTGAAACCCGCCATCCGGCCGTATCAACCCGACCTCATGGTGAAACTTTCCGGTGAGGCGAATACCGCTTACTTCTACAACTACTTCTACGAAAACCCCGCGGTGCTGCAGGTGAAAGCCGCCAGCATGCTGGCCGCGTCCACGGCGAGTTACAACGTACGCATCGAAAACGACGGGCTCAGCCCCGATCGCTTTCTTCTCGCGGGCACGGCGCCGACGAGCGCCTTTGCGGTGCAGTATCTGGACGAGACCGGCACGGATCGCACCGCGGCGGTGGCGGGCGGCGGGTACACCACGGCCCTGCTGGCTCCGGGAGCAGGCGTGGTGTGGACGCTCAACGTCACGCCGCAACCCGCCGGCAACGCGGGCGGCCTGACCTTCGCCGCCTCACTCACCGGGACATCGCAGGGGGACGGCACCAAGAGCGATCAGGTGCTCACACAGACGACGTGTGTGTCCCCCAACCTGGTCATGAGCAAATCGGTGGATCTCGCCAATGCGCTCCCCGGCCAGGACATTCACTACACGATGGTGGCCAACTCCACCGGCCTGTCGGATGCGTCCGGCATTGTGCTGGTGGATTCAATTCCCGCCTATGCCGGCTTTCAGATCGGCAGCGCCACGTTCAATGCGGGAACGACATCGCTGACGTCGTCGGTCTCGTACTCGAACGATCACGGTCTCACCTGGGGCTACACGCCGGGCACCGGCTCGTGCACGGCGCCGTCGGGATACGACTACTGCGTCACGCACGTGCGCTGGACACTGGCGGGAACCATGCCGCCGAGCCAGAACTTCACCGTGGGCATGACCGTGCGCGTGAAGTAGCGTCTTCCCGGCGAGCAGGTGCAAAGCGCGCGCGGGTGGCGACGGACAGGGCTCCCGCGAACGGAGCGCAGCGACGTCTCGCGGGATGGACGGAGCCAGGCCCTGCGAGCGCGATATCTCAACCTGGCCCGCGCGGTTTGCGTGCGGGCCCTGCCTCGGATAAATTGACGGGACCATGCGCACCCTGGTCTGGTTCCGCGGCAAGGATCTTCGCGTCCACGATCACCCTCCCCTGCTGGATGCAATCGCCGGCGGCGAGGTGATTCCCCTCTTCGTGCTCGATCCGTCCTTCTTTGCGCCCGAACGCGCGCGCGAACTTCCCCACCGCATTCAGTATCTGCTCGGATCGCTGTCGGAACTGGCGCAAACCATCGCGGCGCTGGGTTCGCGTCTGGTGATCGTGGAAGGAAAGAGCACGCAGATCGTGCCGCGTCTGGCCGAGCAATGGCGCGTCGATCGCGTGGTTGCGCACCGCTGGGTGGAACCGTTTGCGCGCGAACGCGACCGCCGCATCGCGGCCACGCTCACGATGCCATTCACCCTCTACGAGGGCGAAACCTTGCTCCCGCCGGGAACACTGCGCACCTCGTCGGGCGGTCCGTTCTCGGTGTTCACGCCGTTCTCGCGCGCGTTTCTGTCGGTGGCGCAGATTGCAAGACCGCTCCCGGCACCGGCGCGGATACCCGCGCTGCCGAGGGACGTGGTCACAGACAGTGCCACGATTCCCTCGACCACTTCTCTGGGAATAGAGGCCAACCCACAAGTCATTGCTGCCGGAGAGAAGGCCGCGCACGCTCGGCTGAAAAAATTCACGGACGGCTTCGCCGCCGTGTATCACCACTCGCGCGACCAACTGGCCGACGAAAACGGCACCAGCCGCCTCTCACAGGATCTCAAGTTCGGCACCCTCTCGGCGCGCAGTGTGTGGCACGCGGTGTCAGCACGGCCGGCCTCGCGCGGCATCACGGTGTTTCGCAACGAACTCATCTGGCGCGAATTCGCGCATTCCACACTGTGGGATCGTCCCGACCTGTTGTCGCATCCCTTCCGCGCGGAGTTCGAAGGATTCCCGTGGCGCGAGGATGAAGACGGATGGCGCGCGTGGTGCGAGGGCCGCACGGGATTTCCCGTGGTGGACGCCGCGGCGCGCCAGTTGCTGGCCACCGGGTTCGTGCACAATCGCGCGCGCATGATCGCGGCCAGCTTTCTCACCAGGGATCTGGTGATCGACTACCGGCGCGGCGAAGGTCACTACCTGCGCTGGCTCACCGACGGCGACTGGGCGCAGAACAACTTTGGATGGCAGTGGTCGGCGGGGTGCGGATGCGACGCGCAGGCCTACTTCCGGGTTTTCAACCCGCGCCTGCAGGGGGAAAAGTTCGACGCCAGCGGGGACTACGTGCGCCGCTGGGTGCCGGAACTCTCGCGGCTTCCGTCAAAATGGATACATGCGCCCGCGGCGGCGCCCGACGCGGTGCTACGGGACGCGGGGGTGGCCATCGGACGCGACTACCCCGCGCCGGTTGTCGATCACAGTGCGGCCCGCGAGCGCTTTCTGGAACTCGCGGGCCGCCACGTGAAAACCAACCGTTGAAGCGCGGGACGTCTACTTCTTTTCCGCTTCCGTCTTCAGATTCGCCAGGTACTTGGCGATTTCCGTCTTGGTCTGGAGCGCCGTATCTTTGTCCAGCGGAACATTCATGTCGTCGCTGTACTGCTCCGTCACCTTGACCGTCGTGGTGTTGCCTTTTCCCTCCAGGTTGAACTTCACCTGGCACACGTAACTGCCATTGTCGGGCACGTGCGCGATGCGCAGTTCCTTCATGGCATCAACGTAGACCACGACCGATTTGCCGGGGTTGCCGTAGTCGTCCGTGAACGACACCGCATTGCCCAGCGAAGCCAGCGACGCTCCGCCTTTGGGCGGCTCCTTCCACATCGGGCACCAGCTCTGAATCTTGTCGGCGTCGGTGAGCGTAGACCACACTTTCGCGGGGGACGCCGCGATGTCGACGGATCCATCCATCGTCACCAGGGCCATCTTGGAAACCGAAACATTGTCCGCCGCAAGCGCGGCGGTGGCGATGAGACATGCACATACGGCAAGCAGTACGGTACGCATATTCACTCCTTTTGAAGTGAAGAACACTTTCGTCTGCACAAAGTTCCCGGGCGGAAGAAGGATGCTAACCCGGCATTTTCGAGAACACAAGGGGGTTGGGTGAGGGGCTAGCGGGTGTCGTCGGAGATGTCATCGGGCAGTTCGTTGACGTCACCGGGGCGGTGTGGAAAGTGTTCCGCCAGGCGCGCTCCCGCCATGGCGATTCCGTCGACCAGTCCCTCGGCATAACGTTCTTCGGCAAAGGCAGACTCAACCACCTGCACCACGTGGTTCCAGAACCCGTCGGGAACGCGTTCGTGGATTCCGGAGTCGCCGATGACCGCCACGTGGCGGTCGTGCACCGACACGAAGAACAGCACGCCGTTGCGTTCGTGCGTGGCGGTCATGCCCAGCTGCTCGAAAACCCGCGCGGCCATGCGCGTGGGATCGCCCCCCGAGTGCTCGGCCAGGTGCACGCGAATTTCTCCGGAGGTCATGCGTTCGAACTGTGCGACCGCCTCGAGAACGCGCGTGCGTTCCGCGGCGGTGAGAAACGTGTGCACACGATCGCGGCGAACGCGGTGCACGTGCGCGGAGACCAGCCGGCTCAACGTCCACAGCAGAATGGCGAATATGCCCAGAAGCGCGAGCCATCCGGGCGTCCACAGCGACCACGTCTGGGTGCTGGCCGCCACCATGGAACGCACCGTGACCACACCCACCACCAGGGCCAGCACGATGCCGGACCCTGCAAAGAACGCGGCCAGGGCGTGCGTTCGCCCGGAATGCTTCTCACGTTTCATGTCACCACCGTCCCGAGGCGCCGCCGCCTCCAAACGAACCCCCACCGAACGACCCTCCACCAAACCCACCACCACCGAATCCGCCCCCGCCACCGCCACCGAATCCACCCCACCAGATTCCACCCGGGAAACCGCCACCCCGGCGCCCCGACGACCACGCGCGCCGGCTGGCCCGTCGTGCCAGGGACACAAAGATGATGAGGATGAAAAGAATGATCAGCGGCGTCCACGGCGGCAACGACGGGCTCGCCGGCTCCGGAATCGCTTCGCCGCGCGCGGCGCGTGCGATGTTCTGGATGGCGTGCATGATGCCGTCGCCGAAACGGCCCTCACGGAAAGCCGGGGCCATGTCATTGCGGATGATGCGGCCCGCCACCGCGTCCGGGATCACGCCTTCGAGGCCGTACCCGACCTCGATGCGCATGGCGCGGTCCTCCAGTGCGACCACCACCAGCGCGCCGTTGTCGATATCCTTGCGGCCCGGTTTCCATTTTTCCGCCAGCGCCAGTGAGACGTCTTCAATGGGATCGCCTTTGAGGCTCTTGAAGATGGCCACGCCGATCTCGATGCCGCGGCGGTCGTACGCCATCAACGAGTCTTCGATGGCGGCGCGTTCCGGCCCGGAAAGCACTCCGGGCTCGTCGTAGAGAAAGCGCGCCGGAGGATCGGGAAGATGGATGCGAACCGACGGCGCCGCGCCCACCGAGGGCGCCAGCACCAGACACACCGGCACCCACGCCGCGAGCACGATGCGCCGTACGTTTCTCCGAAGCGACGGCAGTGTCAGGCCATTCACAGCTAGAACTTCACCTTCGGGGCCTGTTCGGAACCCGGCTGCGACTGGAAGTAGGCCTTCGGGCTGAACCCGAACATGCCCGCCAGCATGCTCATGGGAAACCGCTTCACGGCCACGTTGTAGTCCTGCACCACTTCGTTGAAGCGGCGGCGCTCCACCGCAATGCGGTTCTCGGTGCCGGCCAGTTCGTCCTGCAGGGCCATGTAGTTGGCGTTGGACTTGAGATCGGGATACTGCTCGACGGTGACCAGCAACCGCGAGAGCGCGCTGCCCAGCTGTCCCTGCACCTGGTCGAACTTCTGCAACGCCTGGGGATCGTTCAGCATCTCGGGAGTGATCTTGACCTGCGTCGCGCTGGCGCGCGCTTCGATCACCTGTGTCAGCGTGGTCTGTTCGAAGTTGGACGCACCCTTGACGGTCTCGACGAGATTGGGAATGAGGTCGGCGCGCCGCTGGTACACGTTTTCGACCTGGCCCCAGGACTGGTTGACGGCCTCGCTCTTCTTGACCAGGCCGTTGTACCCGGACACACCGGACAACACCGCGAACACGAGCAATATTACGACGATGATGGCGATCAGTTTACCCACGTGAGTACCTCCTCGTGTGGTGGGACGACGATAGCATACACGGCTTTCTCCACCCTATTCTGAACCCACCCCCGTCCCCGCCCGCGCCGCCGGCCGGGATCGCCCGGCCTCGGGCGTCTCCGTTCCGCACGAACGACATGGACGGACTCGCGCTCCTGCTCGCCGCACGCCTTTTGTGGTTCTGAGCGCGCGTCTCAAAGTCGCGCACCGTCCGCCATGGTCGTTCGCGCTCGAGCTGGCTCAGGCGTGCGAGCGGGTGGCACCGGACGGGGACCCCGGCAACGAGCGGAGCGAAGTTGGTCCGGGGTGGCCGGGGTCAGGACCCGCGAGCGGACGAAGTCCGCCCATGTCGTTCGTGCGAAGCTGGCAGGACCCGCGAGCGCGCTGAGAAAGGAAGAAAGAGAGAACTAGGTGACGCGGACGGGGACGACGACCACCATCTGGCCCGCCCACTGCAGGCGTTTCTGGATGGCGTAGGCCGTTCCGTTGTGAAGCAGCGCGTGGTACCAGCGTTCCTTGCCGAAGATCACTTTGCCGGCAAAGAACGTGACGCGGGGATATTCCTTGAGCATCTCCAGACACAGCCGTTCCGCCCCCTCGACCGCTTCCGTGTCGATCGAGTAACGGTACGTGGCCGGGATGCCCTGGTTGCGCGCGAATTCGACGTAGCGCTTGAGATCCTCTTCGACGTGGGCGCGCAACGCATCCACGGTTCCCTCGCCCTTGAACTCCTTCGAGTCCACCACTCCCACCGACACGAACACCACGCCGTCGAAGTGATCCGGGAACTTGGCAAACGCCGTCATGCAGGTGTGCAACCCCACACCGCCATAGTCTCCCACCAGCACCGCCGCCACCGGTTCCGAGGGACGCGGCTCAACGCGGCGCTTGTCGGCCTCGGGCGAGGGCGGAAATTCCATGAGCGACGAATACAGGCGGCGCACCTTGCGCGCCACCTTGTCGTAGTGCCGGCGGATGAAGAAGCACAGCACGATCACGGCACCCGTCACCGCCAGCGTCACCCAGCCGCCCGCCGAGAACTTCTCGAACGTGGTGACCACGAGAATCGTGACGCACAACAGGAACCCGACCGCAAACAACCCCGTGGAATGGTGCGAACCGGGCCGCTTCTGTTTCATGCGCAGCGCCAGCAGCAGCATCGCCAGCATCGAGATCGAGAACGTGAGGAACACGTTGATACTGTACATGACCACCAGGTGCGACACGCTGCCGCGCGTGTAGAGCAGCGCCGCCAGCGACGCGCTGCCCATCAGCACGATGCCGTTTTCCGCCGCGAGGCGGTCGGACAGTGCGGCAAAACGGTGCGGCATCCACGAGTCGATGGCCATGTTGGCCAGCACGCGCGGGCCGCCCACGAATCCGGCCTGGGCCGCCACCACCAGCAGCGCGCCTTCCGACACCAGCGTGACGATCACAAACGCATCGCCCACCAGCGAGTTGCCGGCAAAGGCACGCGCCAGCACCGCGTTCATGGTGCGCCCCTCTTCGTGGCGAATGCCCCACAGCAGGTAGCACAGGATCAACCCCGCGGCGGTGAACGCCAGCGAAACCGCCATGTAGAGCATGGTCTTCTTGCCCGTCTGCACGCGCGGTTCGCGCATGATGGCAAGGCCGTTGGACACGGCTTCGATCCCCGTGTAGGTACCACCGCCGAGCGAGTAGGCGTGCACGAACAACAGCAGCATGCCGCCCCATCCCAGGGTGGCGCGGCCGTGGCTGAAACCATGCTGCACGGCCTCGGCGGTGGCGGGCAGTTGGTCGCCATGCGCCACAATCGCGCCGCCGATCAGGACCAGGTGAGTGATCACGAACACCAGGAAGATGGGCGTCATGGTCAGCACGGACTCGCGCACGCCGCGCATGTTCAGAACCGTGAGGAAGAACAGGAACACGATCTCGACGGGAACCTTGAGCAGCTGCCATTCGATGGGCAACACGCTGAACACCGCGTCGCCGGCGGCCGCCACCGAAATGGCGATGGTGAGGACATAGTCGACCAGCAGCGCACCGCCGGTCACCACGCCCGCGCGCTGGCCGAGCAGCGACGTCGCCACCATGTATCCCCCGCCGCCGTGCGGGAAGCGCTCGATGATCCGGCTGTATGCGGCCGAGATGATGAGCACGGTGAAGGCCATGAGGAAGGCCAGCCCGACGGCGAGGTAGGTGTGCTCTCCCAGCGTCTTGAATGCCTCTTCGGGACCGTAGGACGAGGACGACAACCCGTCCGCGCCCAACCCCACCCAGGCCAGGAAGGCGATCAGGGAGATGTGCTGGTAAACCCGGCGGTCGAACAGATCGCGCGGCGGGCCAACCAGAAACTTGCGCAGGCGTGCGCCCAGACCTGGCCGGGACTCGTCGTCCGGTGGCGGTTCGAGAGAGGAAGAGTTCGGGGACTCCATCGGCTTCATTCAAACACAAAAAAGCCCGCTACAGGGCGGGACCTTACTGAGGTAAAGACTGTAGGCCCAAAGAGTACACCCCGCACCCCCACGCGTCAAGGTGGGTACGCGGGGGCGGGAGACCGGGCCGAAACGCCTCCGGCCGCGATTCCAGCCCGGAATCGTGGCACTGGACCTGCCGCCGGTGCCGTGGCATAAGGAGAACTCCGGTGCGGCTGCATGCCACCCCGGACGCTCCCGAACCATGCCTATGAGCCGCAAGCAATCGCGCACCGCCGAGACGGCAGACCGCACGCGCGCCATGATGACGCTGATGCGTCCCGGCGCGCCGGTATCGACGGGCCAGCGCATCTCCGCCTTTCCCGAAGACCTCTTCGAGCAGGCCCGCGGACGCCTGCGGCTGCTGGCGGGTTTCTTTTTCGTCGCGTTCCTGTTCGATGTCGTGGCGTTTGTCGGAGCGGCTGCCTACCTGCGTTCGCTGCCGCGCGACGCCATCCGCGCCGTCCCGGTTCAGTCCGTCTCGCTGGCGGCCGCGGTGGTGTCGGCGATCGTGTGGTGGGCCGCGAAGAACCCGAAGTTTTCGGCCGCCCGCATCCACACCACGGGTTTGATCTATGAAGTCCTGCTGTGCGCCATCGTGGCCACCATCTCGTTCTGGCAGTACTACCACAGCACCGGGCTCATCCAGAACCTGACCTGGGTGCCCGCCATCGTCATCATGTTTCCGCTCATCATGCCCGGACCGCCGCGGCGGATGCTGCTCGCCGCCATCGCCTCGGGCGCCACCAGCCCGCTCGCGCTCGTCGTGCTCACCGTCACGGGCAAGGCGAAGGTGAACGGTGACGGCTTCATCTCTGCCGTGGTGTCGTCCAGCTTCGCGGTGGTCTTCGCATATCTGGGCGCCCGCGTCATCTACCGGCTGGGGCGCGAAGTGGCCATCGCGCGCGCGCTGGGAAGCTACCAGCTCGAAGAGAAGCTGGGCGAGGGCGGCATGGGCGAGGTCTGGCGCGCCACCCACCGCATGCTGGCGCGGCCCGCGGCGGTCAAACTCATCCGCCCCGATCTCGCCGGGAGCACCAGCGCGGGCGTATCGGAAGAGGCGCGGAAACGTTTCGAGCGCGAAGCCCGGGCCATCGCCAGCCTGCGCTCGCCCCACACCGTGAATCTCTTCGACTACGGGGTTTCCAACGACGGGGCTTTCTACTACGCCATGGAGCTTCTCGACGGTCTCGACGCCGACTCACTGGTGCGTCGCTTCGGACCCGTCCCGGCGGAACGCGCGGTCCATCTGCTGCGCCAGGTGTGCCATTCGCTCGCCGAGGCGGAGGCGCGCGGACTGGTTCATCGTGACATCAAGCCGTCGAACATCTTTGTGTGCCGGTACGGAGAAGACCACGACTTCGTCAAGGTGCTGGACTTCGGCATCGTCAAAACGCGTCACGACACGGCCGGCGAGGGAAGCACGCTCACGCGCGAAACTGTGATCCACGGAACTCCCGCGTTCATGGCGCCCGAGCAGGCGCTCGGCGGAAATGCCATCGACGGACGCGCCGACCTCTACTCGCTGGGATGCGTGGCGTTCTGGCTTCTCACCGGCGAGCTGGTGTTCACGGCGGACACGCAATCCGCGCTGCTTCTCCAGCACATTCAGACACCGCCCAGCGCACCTTCAACGCGCACCGAACTCCCCGTTCCCGGCGCGCTGGATCAGATCGTGCTGTCGTGTCTGGCCAAGAACCCCGCGGATCGTCCGCAGTCGGCGCGCGATCTCTCGCGCCGGTTGGATACGGTCACGGGGACCGGGGTATGGAACGAGGATCGCAGCCGCGAATGGTGGGACCGGCACCGGCCGGCGTCCGCGACGGTCTGAGGGCGTCGCGTGTCAGCCTGCGTCGCCGGCACGCCTGCGCAGTTCTTCCAGGTTGAGTTCGATGGATGCGCTGGAGCGCATGAGATTGTCGAGCACTTCGTCGCTCGGTCGTGCTCCCGCGGATTCCCGGCGATCGTCGAGAAACGGCTGCAACGCCTTCCAGACGTCACGCGGGAGAACGCTTTCCAGGTACTCGAGCCCGGTTCCCCGCAACACCGCATCGTCGGTGAGTAATCCCTTGTACGCCAGCTGCAGCGGCGCCCGCGGTATCACCAGCGAAAGCATGGTGACCACGTACTCCATGCGGCGGCTGGAGCGGCCCTTCGGAGCACCGTCAACCACGGCAGGAGTCTCGTCGGTCGCGGGTTGATCGATCACCCGCTGCTCGTGCCACAGCGCCGTGTCGACGGTGGTTTCCTTCATCACCGCCGCGTACACCGCGACCGTGTCGACCCGCAGCGACGGTTGCCGCTCCGCGATTCGCGCCAGCGCCATCCCGGCCTGAAAGCGAACTTCGAAGCGCGCGTCGTTGAGCGCCGCCATCAGTCCATCGTAGGAACGCTGCGTGGCACATGTCGCGAGCACGCGCGGAATGCGGCGCCGGATGGCAAAATCCTCCGCGGGGTTGAGCATGCGGTCGATCAGCTGGCCGGTGATCGACGGGGCCGCCTTGGCAAGCGCGCGCGACGCCCATCCGGTCACGTCGTCCCACGCCAGCAGTGAAATCGTCTGCGACGCGAGCACCGGGCTGAGCGTGCCCGGCCGGCGCAGCTCCGCATGCACGCGCGCGGGTTCGCCGGAGCGCAACGCCTCCAGAGACGCAATCTCGGGATCGGACCGTGGCGGCGGCGGCGCGACGGGGACGGGCGGTGTGGCGGCATCCACGGGAACTGCACGCGATATCGCGGCGCGCACTTCGCTCAGGGTGGCGCTGTCGATCGTCATCGACAGATCGATTCCCGCGAACGTGTCCATCATCGACGAACGCGTGCCGATGGCATCCGGGGAGATATCCAGAGCATCGGCGCGGTTGATGAGACTCGCCTCGAGCGCGGCGATATATCCCCGCCGCAGGCCGCGCGCAATGAAGAACCCCAGCACGGAAATCACCACCGCCAGGACCAGGAGGATGTGATTTGCCAGGACCACCGGCATCAGGATGATGCCGCGGATGAGCACACCACCCACCACATCGCCCATGCGATCCGCGCCCACATCGATGATGGTCTTGGTGCTGCGCTTGTCGGCGGGAACCACGGGCGTAAAGAGCAGTTCGTATCCCGAGCGGAAGAATGAGCTCTGCAGGACGGCCTCGACGGCGCGCAGAATTCCGATCCCCACGATTCCCATCATCGGAAGCGTCACCAGTCCGCCGACGGCGACGAACGCCGGACGAACGGCGAGCGTATTGGCGATCCCGATTCCCTCCAGAAGGCGGCCGGTCATCCCCGTCTGCACCGCCAGCGTTCCCACCGACACCAGGGTGTAGAAGACGGCGAAAAAGCGCACCAGATCCGCGCCCGTAGCAAAATTTCCGGCCGCGCTGGCCTTGAAGAGATAGTCGATGAGTGTCGCCGCAGTATTGGCGAGAAGCACGATGAGCGCGAGGTTGCGCAAATAGCGGGCGCGAGAGAGAACGTGAAAACCCGATTCCGCCGTTTTCTTGCCGGTCTCTGCGCGCGCCGGCCCGGGCGCGGGCAATTCTCCCGCAGGTTTGAGACGCAGCAACAGAATCCCGCACACAATGTTGAGCACCGCCAGAACCGGGAGCACCCACACCAGGTCGGCGCGGGCCCCGATACGCTCGGCCATCAACCCGCCGAAGAGTCCCCCCACCGTCGCCGCGCCGACGATGCGTCCGATGTTCTGGCGCGCGCTGCGGGGATCGAAGTGTTCATTGACGATCGACCAGAAGCCGGAAATCATGATCGACCCGAGCCCGGAGACATGCAGGTACACGACCACGGCAACCAGCCGCGGGCTGCGCGCGGCGAGCAGAAACTCCGCGATGAGCAGCAGACTGCTGATGAGGAACAGCGGCGGAATGATGCGCAGCGGTCCGCGGGTTGCCATGGCGCGCGCCGTCGCCAGCACGGCCATGATGGAGAGCACCGCGGCCGCGATCAGCACCAGCGGCAGGGCCGAAATATCGAAATGGGAGAGGAACAGTGCGTCGCGCGTTGCCCTGGCCGCGACCTGGGTCGCGATCATCGCGAATGCACACACGGATGCGGTGACAACCTGTGTCCCCGCCGCCGGGCGACCGGCGTCAGACATTGATCACCGT
>OBLQ010000156.1_pt1 | contig 23985 bp, 23 predicted proteins | sample 1519881 | NCBI WGS metagenome assembly OBLQ01 (sample SAMN01911456, study PRJEB22533) | soil metagenome | biome: Soil | place: Malaysia | collected 2012-04-30 | depth DG_metagenome m | reverse complement strand
CGTCACCATCGAACAGTTGTATCCGTTCCCTGCCGATGCGTTGAAGGAAGCCCTCTCCGGCTATCCGCACGACGCCAAGATCATCTGGGTTCAGGAAGAGCCCGCCAACATGGGTGCGCTCGCCTTCATCCGGCACCGGATCAAGGAAACGCTGGGGCGGCACGTGACCAGCGTCAAACGTTATGAAAGCGCCAGTCCGGCCACGGGTTCCGCGAAGGCGCATGCACTGGAGCAGAAAGCACTTCTCAAGCTTGCCTTCGCGTAGCCGGCGCGGCTGCCACCGTTGTCCGCGCCTGTGCGCGGCGGTTGCCGCCGTGCCCGGTGCTTCCTCGTGATGTCCCCTCCTTCCGCGTCGCGGAGGATTCTCTTTCCCATGGCGCGCAGTGGCTCCGATCACCCGTTTGTGTACTGTTCTTGCTCTTCCCGGTGGGGAGTTCTTCACCTGGGGAGAGGCAGCCGTCGTCATGCAATTCGGGTTCGTCGACAAGGTCAAAGGCAGCTTTTCGGCAAAGATCATTCTGCTGGTTGCCATCAGCGTGATTCTGACGTCGTTCGTGGTGGGACTGGCCACCACGCGCAGCACCGGAAAGTTTCTCACCGACCGCATGAAGGACCGCTTTCCCTCTCTGCTCACCACCACCACGACGCGCGTGCGTCTGTGGACCGAACGGGAACGTAATGATGCCGGTGAAATCGCGCGTTTCTTCGCGTTGCGCCAGGGTCTGGAGCGGCTCAAAGTGGCGCACACTGCGAAGGATCGTGTACACGCGGAAAAGGAACTCGCCCATCAGTTGCACTCGATCATCGCGGTCTACCCCGAGTTCGAGGATATCCTGCTGTTCGACGGCAACGGCGCGCTGATCGCGACGGCGCGCGGCGATGCCTCCGAGGACGCCGACGACGCATGGATTCAGCTGGGAGAACTCGGCTTTGACGAGGGCGTATCGCAGCCGGTGCCGGATGCACGCGGGTTTCACCAATGGTACTTCGTGCCCACCGGAGACAGCACCGGGGACAAGTCCACACGGCCGTGGGTTGCGGTGCGGGTCAATTTTTCGGCGCTCGACGAACTGCTGGGCGAGGTCAAACTGGGGCCGGGTGGGGACGTCTTTCTCCTCGACGGACAGGGACGGTTCGTGACTCAGCCGCGCCTGGCGTCGGAACGTCTCGTCGGGAACACCCTCATGCAGGTGCCCACACGCCAGACCGGACCGGTGACCGTCGAACGGCGCAACAGCTACCCCCGCATCGAGGGCCAGCGTGACCGCGCGGTGTTCCACAGCAAGCTGCACCTGGACCAACTGGGATGCTGGCTCGTGTACGAAGAAGACTATCAGCTTGCGATGGCGCCGGTGCTGGAGGCGTCGCGCCGCATCTGGGTGTCCGTTCTCATCGTGGGAGCGATCGCAATTCTCGCCGCCCTGCGCATCGCGCAATCCATCCTGAAACCGATCAAGGGGCTGGCACTGGGCGCGCGTCGTATCAACGAGGGGCTGGTGGGCGTCAAGATCCCGCGCGGAGCCGACGACGAAATCGGGCTCATGATCGAGACGTTCAACGAAATGGCGATGAAGATCACGCTCTCGCAGGCCGAGCTTCAGTACAAGAACAAGATGCTGAACTCGCAGAACGACCGTCTGCAGGAAATGAACGAGCGTCTGGAAAAACTGTCCGTGACCGACGGTCTCACCGGCCTGTTCAACCACCGGCATTTCTGGAACCTGATGAACACCGAGATGACGCGCGTGAACCTCAGTAACGGAAATCTTGCCCTGGTGCTGATCGACCTCGACGATTTCAAGCGCGTCAACGACAAGTTCGGTCACTCGGTGGGCGACGTGCTGCTGAAGACCATCGCGGACGTGCTGAGCGATGCTGTTCGCGACACGGACATCGTGGCGCGCTATGGCGGCGAGGAATTTGCCGTCATGCTGCCCGACACCGACGACGCCGGTGTTCAGAACGTGGCGGAGAAACTACGGGCTGCGGTGGAGACGATCCGCTTCAACGTGCCCGACACGGATATCACTCTCAAGGTGACCGTCAGCATCGGGGTGTCGGTGTTCCGGGGTAATCGTCGCGAGTTCTTCAACGCGGCCGACCGCGCCCTGTATCAGTCGAAAGCCGCGGGCAAGAACTGCGTTCACTACGCGCTGACGTAGCGCCGCGGTGCGTCAGGCGCGCGCCCGATAATGGCGCACCAGTGCCTGCGACGAGCGGTGAATCGAAACCGCGGCAACGATCTTGAAGCCGTCGCCGGGGAGGAAGGGAAGCACGCCGACCGTGAGCGCGTGACCCAGATCATGGGTGTAGAAGAGCGCCAGATGGGTGACGCCCATCGCAAGGATCAACATCTGTCCGGCTACGAAAGAGAAGACCTGCCATTCCAGGCGGTCGGAGCGGCGCAGCAATGCGCCGATCAGCCACGGCGCCACCAGAAATGACAGCAGGTAACCCCCCGACGGTCCCGCGATGACGCCGGCACCGCCCACTCCGCCCGCAAACACCGGCAGCCCCAGCAGTCCCACTCCCACGTACATGCACTGGCTCAGCGAGCCCCATCCCGCCCCGATCGATGCACCCGCCAACAGGACGAACAACGTCTGCATGGTGATGGGCACCGGCTGAATGGGGATGACGATGTGGGCGCCAAGCAGCGTGAGTCCCGCAAATCCGACGGCGAGCGCGAGCCCGGCCGCGACACGGCGGATACCGGCCGCCGGCATCCACGATGCGGCGGGCGTGGCGGGAAACGAACGGGTCGCGGTGTGGATGGACGGGTCGGTCATGATGAACCTCTGGAGCGGCACACGGGCCGCGGGCTGAACCGGGAATGTCTTATTCGGACGCGTTATGGTGGCGGGAGCCCGCCCGCATGTCAAGAGCGTTCACCGTGTCCGGCAACGCCGGCAATGCGCTCGAAGAAGTCGCCACGGGACACCAGGTGCGCGCGCGGATCGATCTACAGCAGCGCGTCGATGCGGGCGCACACGATGTCGGCATGATCGTGGATGGTTTTTGCGAACCAGGTGGGAACGCCGTCGTGGTGCAGAGCGCCGGCCCACGGCGAGTCATCGGGCGCCGACGTCAGTTCCGCGACCACATGTGCGGTTTTCCACCCGCGGCGGCGTGCCGGGGCGATGTCGGCGCGGGCATTGTCCCCGGCGTAGAGAATGCGCGACGGGGGAACTCCCAGACGCTTTTCCACCAGCGATGCATGCCCGTCATCGAGAAAGCGTCCTTGCATGACGGCGCGCTGGCCGTCGGCGTGCGCAGGATCGAAGAAACGCGGTTTGTGCGCATCCGTCACCACCAGATCAAACAACGATGTCCAGCCGGGTCCCAGTACGTGCTCGAGTACGCGCCCCGCGAAGTCGGGATCGGAATTGGTGACCACGAATGTGCGCTTGCCGGCCCGCCGCCATCGTTCCACACCCGGTCCCACGTCACCGGCCGGCGCAACGAAACGACGCAGATCCTGCGCGACCAGCTGCTTCAGTTCACCGCGTGTGTGTGACGCGTCCAGCGAGGTGCGGATGTCGCGCAGAAGCCGCGCATCGTCACCATCCGGACGGCCTCCGGCCAGCATCGAGAAGAACCACAGCGTGGGCGCGTCGAAAGGCGAATTGACGTGCCACGTCGCCGTCTCGTCGGCGGGGTCATGGTGTGCATAGTGCGCGCGGATCGCGTCGTCGCTCAGCCACCGGGGCCCGCGCCGCGCCAGACGAACCCGCCCGTCCGACGCGATCTTGATCACGCCGCCGTGGCGCAGATCCATGGAGAGTCCGCGCGCACCGGCCTGGATCCGCTCTGCGGGCAGCTCGGCGGCGGCATAGCCGGCGGCGTTCAGCCGGGGGACCGTCTCGCGCGCGGCCAGCAGATTCACCGCGGCGTCGTCGTACAGTGCCAGCGTGTGATCGAGGTCGAATCCCACGGCGTCGATCTCGGAGAAATCGACGGAGGTGATGGGGTGCAAGATGTGAACGGCCGGCTGATTCATGGGTGTGGAACGTTAACTGTTGAACAAAACGTCGTCAAATCGCGTAACGTGAAAACTTGCACAATCATATCTCACAATTGACCCTTGCATTTCAGGTATGTTCGGACTACCTATACGTCAGACGATGCGATATGATCGTTTAAGGCGCTAAGGGCAATTGCAGGGAACCTTTTACTGGGCGACGCCGGGGCGACGCAGGAGTATGGCATGAACCCCAAGTTTTTCACCGTGGAGGAAGCCAACGCCCTCACCGGCTTTCTGGAAAACGCGCTGGAGAGGATCCGGCGCAACCGGCAGCGGTATCTATGGTTGCTGGAGGAGGTCGCAATCCTCAAGCTGATTGTGGAGTGCGGAGCCGACGAGGTCAACCGCGACTCCGTCGATCTCGACGACAAGACGCAGGAAATCAAGACCGTGGAAGCGGAAATTGACCGCGCCCGTGCGTCGATTCGCGATTCGGGATGCATCCTCAAGGACGAGGAGAAAGGCATGGTGGATTTCTTCTCCATTCAGAACAACACCGTGGTCTATCTCTCGTGGAAGAAGGGTGAAGAAGCGGTGCGTTACTGGCGTTCCATCCGCGACGCGGATTCGAGCGTGCGACGTCCCCTGGAAGGATCCCCGTCGGCGTAAGCAGACGCAGGATTGGCCAGAAGAGAGCGCCGTCCGGCTGGAGCCGGACGGCGTTTTCTTTTACGCCTAGAGAACCGTGTAGTTGGGACCCTGTCCGCCCTCGGGTGGCGTCCATCGGATGTTGTCCAGCGGGCACTTGATGTCGCAGGTCTGACAGTGCACGCAGTTGGCAAAGTTGATCTGCAGGCGCAGTGCGCCGCCGTCGGCCGCGACCATTTCATAGACGTTGGCCGGGCAGAAGCGGTTGCAGGGGTAGCGGAACTTGGATACGCACACGTCATAGCAGAGGTCGGTGTTCGGCACCTTGAGATGCGAAGGCTGGTCCTCCCCGTGCATGGTGCCGGAGAGATACACGTTGGCCACTTTGTCCAGGAAGCGGGTGCCGTCGTACTGGCGCGGCCCGGGGAGTTCGCGGTCGACCGCGTAGTACTCGGCCACGCTCTTCATGTCGTAGCGTTCTTCGTGACGGTGTGCGACACCCATCAGGTCCGCGCCGTTGGTCATCTGTTGGATGCCCAGGTGGAAGAAGGCGCGCGGCAACCCCAGCGAGAGCGCCTGGTGGAAGTGCCGGACCTTGTACATCTGCTTCCCGATGTAGCTGGCGCGCACGGCGTCTTCGTACGGCGCGAGCGCGCTCGCGGAAAAATCGCCCGTCAGCAGGGAGCGGAACAGTGTCTCCGCCGCCAGCATGCCCGACTTGATGGCCAGGTGAACGCCCTTGAGCCGCGCCATGTCGACCATTGACGCCGCCTCGCCGATGAGCAGCGCTCCCTCGGTGTACAGGCGCGGCATGGAGTAGTAGCCGCCCGCGCTGATCACTTTGGCGCCGTAGTAGGCGCTCTTTCCACCCTCGATCAGTTTCGAGACCAGCGGATGCTCTTTGAACTGCTGGAGCTGTTCGTGCGGATTGAGAAACGGGTCGCGGTAGTCGAGCGGTGTTACCAGCCCGACGGCCAGCAGGTTGTTGGCCATGGTGTAGATGAACGTCCCACCCACGTTGTCGGCGCGGAACGGATATCCCATGGTGTGAATCACGCGACCGACGTCGGTGCGTCCCGGCGGGAGTTCGAATACTTCCTTGATCCCGGTTTCGAACACCTGCGGTGAGCGGTCCTTGAGGAGCGCATGCTTTGCGATGAGCTGCTTGGACAGGTACCCCCGGGGCCCGTCGCCGAACACGGTCACTCTTGCGCGCAGGTCGATTCCGGCTTCGAAGTTGGCTTTGCGCTCGCCGTGCTTGTCGATGCCCTTGTCGCCGGTGCGCACACCGGTCACCGCGCCGTTGTCTTCCAGAATCTCGACGCCGGCGAAACCGGGGAAGATGTTCACTCCGGCCGCCTCCACCAGCCCGCCCAGCCAGCGATTGAACCGGGCCAGCGAGATGATGACATTCCCGTGGTTCTGGAACGGAGGCGGGGTCACCGGAAAGCGCAGCGCGCGGCTCCGCGTCAGGAAGTACACGTCCTCGGCTTCGACGGTGTGTTCGATGGGGCACCCGGCCTCGCGATAGTCCGGAATCAACTCGGCGATGGCCTGCGGGTCCATGACCGCCCCGGAAAGCGAATGCGCTCCCACTTCGCTGCCTTTCTCGATGACCGCGATCATGGGCTCGAGTTTCGATCCCTCGCCGGTCTGCGATACGCGTTCGTTGTGGGCGTTTACCAGGCGCTGCAGATGGAGTGCGCCCGCCAGGGATGCGGCGCCGGCGCCTACGAACAGCACGTCGACTTCGAGCACTTCACGTGAGTCGGTCATCTCTCCTCCTGAACCGGGTTCCTTGCGACGGGGCCATCATACGTCGAACGCGGGACCCCGGTCAAAGCGTAAGCGGCGAAATGCCTTGACATTGGCCCGTACCTTGGGCACCTTAATGCGCGATCATTCACCCATTGCGCCGGCCCACGGCGACGGAGCAGAGCATGGCAACACGGGTCGTTACCACCCCCCTGAAGGCAAAATCCCCGCTGCGCGAGCGAACCTATCTCGCAGAGGTTCTGCGTGGAATGGGGATCACCATCACGCACTTCCTCAAGAATCTGGCGGATCTGCGCAGGGACCGCGTGGGAATGACGTATCAGTGGCCGGAACAGCCGACGCCGCTTCCGCCGACGCTGCGCGGTGAGCACCGCCTGATGCAGCGTCCCGACGGGACACCGCGCTGCGTGGCCTGCAACTGCTGTGCGACGGCGTGTCCCGCCTACTGCATCGAGATCACGGGTGCGGATACGGGCCACGACGGCGTGGAAAAGTACCCGGTGGCCTTCGACATCGACATTCTGCAGTGTGTGTACTGCGGGCTGTGCGTGGAGGCGTGCCCGTGCGACGCCATCCGCATGGACACGGGGAAGATCACGGCGGCGTATTTCGAGGGGCCGGTCAAGATACTCAACATCGACTACCTGCTGCACAACCATCCCGAGGGCAAGAGCCCCGTCAGCGACGCGATCTACTGATCGCGGTGCGCTGATCGCAACACTCCTCACACCTCGTCAGGAAATATCTTCCCGGGATTGAGCACGCCTTCGGGATCGAGGGCCTGCTTGATGGCGCGCATGGCGGCCAGTTCCGAGGGCGCGAGGGCAATGGGAAGGTAGCCCTTCTGCACGTATCCGATGCCGTGCTCGCCCGAAATCATCCCGCCCAGCGACACGGTCAGTTCGAAGATCTCCCGGATCATGGGAATCAACCCGGTGGTCCAGGCCTCGTCGCTCATGTCCATCTTGAGAATGTTGACGTGCAGGTTGCCGTCACCCGCATGACCGTAGCACACCGTGCGAATGCCGTGCCGCTGTGCGATCTCCTTCACACCGAGCAGCAGCGCCACCAGGTTGGCGCGCGGCACCACCGTGTCTTCTTCCTTGTAGACCGACTCCGATTTCACGGCGATGCCCAGCGCGCGGCGCAGCGTCCACAGCTCTCCCATGCGGGTGGGCGTATCCGCTGCCAGGACGTCGGTCGCTCCCTGCTCCAGCGCGATCTCGGTGATACGTTCGGCGTCGCGCTGCATCATGTCCGCGTCGTTGCCGTCGATCTCGATGAGAAGCTGCGCCGCCGCACCGGCATTGGGAAATGGCTTGCCGAGGTGGCGCTCGGCAATTTCAATGGCGTCGCGCTCCATGAATTCGAGCGCGGACGGCGTAATACCAGCCAGCATGATGGCGGGAACCGTACGCGCGCACGCTTCCAGCGACGCAAACGGAATCAGCAGCAGCATGCGATGGCGGGGCAGCGGCAGCAACCGGAAGTAGATCTTGGTGATGATGCCCAGCGTTCCCTCGGATCCGATCAGGAGCTGGGTCAGGTTGTAACCGGTCACGTTCTTGAGGAGCTTGCCGCCGTGCCGGATGATCTCCCCCGTCGGCAACACCGCCTCGACGCCGGTGACGAAATCCTTGGTGACGCCGTACTTCACCGCGCGCGGTCCGCCCGAACACTCGGCGAGGTTTCCTCCCAGAAAGCAGCTGCCGCGGCTCGCGGGATCGGGGGGATAGAACAGCCCCTCGGCTTCGACGGCCTCCTGGAACACCTGCGTGATGACACCCGGTTCCACGACCGCCATCAGGTTGGTGGTATCGATTTCCAGAATACGATCGAGGGCGCGCGTGGAAAGCACGATTCCGCCGCGCACCGGCAGGGCGCCGCCCGAGAGTCCCGTGCCGGCTCCCCGGGGCGTGACGGGAACGTGGTGGGTATTGGCCAGGCGCATCACGGCCGCGACCGCGTGCGTGTCGCGCGGGGTGACCACCACCTCGGGGGCGAACACCAGATCTTCGGTCTCGTCCGAAGAACAGATTTCCAGCGTGTCGGGATCCGCGTGGACGCACTCGTTCCCGACTGCGTGTTGCAGAGCGGTAACGAGCTCGGGTGTAACGGGCTGAAACGTCATGCCGTGAACGGGGAATCCCCGGCTCCGCCGTTGCCGGCGGTTCGCAGTATGCAGTCAGAGCGGATCAACGCGTGTCGCGGCTACTTGCGATCTCGGAACAGGATCACGCTGTCTTCGGTGTCGACGATCCACAGCCTGCCGGAGGGATCGAGCGCAATTCCGTAGGGATGCGTGAGCCGGATCGAGTGTGCGCCTTTGCCGTTCTGCGCCAGCACTTCGCTGGGCGAGAGCGGGGAAGAACCCTCCGGGCGCGGTACGCCGACCACAGTATAGATGGTCCCGTTGGAATCCACCATGCGAACCACGTGGTTGTCGGTGTCGGCGATATACACGTTGTCGTTGTTGTCGATGGCGATGTCGCGGGGCTGGCGGAGCAGCGCGGCGGTGGCCGGACCCCCGTCGCCCGCGTATCCGGGCGACAGCCCCACGCCCGCAAACTGGTGAATGATTCCGTTGGTGTCCACGTAGCGGATACAGTTGTTCTGCGTATCCGCGATGAAGAGGTTGCCGTGCCGGTCGTAGGCGACCCGGCCGCTGGGCGACGCAATCTGTCCGCGGTTGAAACTGAGCCTGGCCTGCGTGGCCGGTCCCTCGTTGCCGGTGAATCCAAACTGGTACTGGAGGGCGTTGTTGACGAGGACCGGCGGGATTCCCGCGATCGTCACAATCGTTCCATCATCTTCGATGCGGCGGATGATCATGTTGCCCTGGTCGCAGAACACGACGCGTCCCTGGGGATCGATCGCCACGCTCACCGGAAGATCGACGTAGGCGTCGACGGCGGGCTGATTGTCACCGTTATAACTGCGTGCGCCGTTGCCGCAGATGCGGTTCATCAACCCCGTCGTGGGATCGATGATGAACAACTCCGAGTTGTGCCACGCGCACATCACCATCCTGCCGTCGGGCAGGAAGGCAAGGTCGGTGGGGTGGTTGAGCTTGGCGTCGGCGGCCACGATATCCGTGCAGGTAGTGGGCGACGCGACACACGGATCACCGAAATCGCCGTCCGCCACGCCCGCAATCAGCCGCGTGGTATCCGCATCCGCCATGACTTCCAGGATGCGATGGTTGTTCCAGTCGACGATGAAGGGGGCGTCGTCGGGGCTGAACACGACATCCTGAGGCGAATACAGCCGGGTGTCGCGCGGCGCCAGGCCCAGCTGGCCGTAACCCGGTGCGCCGGTTCCCGCGTAGATGTACACCGGAGGGCCGGAGTTGTCGGCGGGCGCGGCGGGATTGCTCGATCCGCCGCATCCCGCCGCCAGCAGAATCCAGATGCATGCACCCGCCAGGACGCTGCGGGAAATTCCAGGTGACATGGGGCGTTGCTCCTCAGTTGTGCATCTTCACGCGACGGATGCGCTGGTTGTAGGTATCCGCGATGTACAGATCGCCGCCGGCATCGAAGCCCAGGCCATAGGGCCAGTTGAGCTGCGCCGCCGTGGCCGGTCCGCCATCGCCGGAGTATCCCCGCTTGCCGTTTCCGGCCACGGTGGTGATGACGTTGTTCACGAAGTCGACCGCGCGAATGCGGTTGTTGTACAGATCCGCAATGTACAGGCGTCCGTCCGGCCCGAATGCAATGTCGAGCGGGGTGTCGAATGACGCCTGCAGGGGATCGCCGCCGTCGCCGCCATAGCCTTCCACACCGTTGCCCGCGACCGTCGTGATCACGTTGGCCGTGAAATCCACGCGGCGAATCCGGTGGTTCAGCGAATCCGCAATGTAGAGACGCCCCTGGTCGTCGAGCGCAACCCCTCCGCCCGGCGGATTGGGATTGGGCCCGGTCGGCTGGCTGAGCATGGCCTCGGTGGGCGGGCCGCCGTCGCCGGAGAAACTCCCCGGGGGAAAATAGTTGGAGTCGTTCGGGTCGCACTGCGGGGTCGACACTACCGTGGAAACGACGCCGCTGGGATCGATCTTGCGAATGCACTGGTTGCGCTGGTCGTTGATGTACAGCGAGCCGTCGCGTGCTTCGACCGCGTGCGGCGGCTGGCTGAACAGCACGTTCGGGTCGGACGCCAGAAGTCCGTCGCCCGTGCATCCCGGGCCGCGTCCCGCCAGCACCATGATGTTTCCCGTGGCCGGGTCCCACTCGCGCAACTTGTGATTGTGCCAGCACACGACGAGCAGCTTGCCGCTCTTGCGCTCGAGGACCTGGGTGGGATGGTTGAGCCCGCAGTCGGTTCCCGGGGCGCCGGGCGCGACCAGGTCGGTTTCGGGCGGATACGGTCCGTCGCCCGGAATCTGGATGCCGATCACGGTGTGGAAACGGTCGGAGCTGTCGAGCTTGCGAATCCGGTGATTGTTCCAGTCGGAAACGTAGACACCGATCGTGGGCGTGAACTCGATGTCCATCGGCCAGTAGAACTCGGTGTGCAGCCGGTCGTGCCCGTCGCCGTCAAAACCGGCATTGCCGGTTCCCGCCCAGGTGGTGATGTCACCCACGGCGAGGGTATCGGGGCCGGGAGGCGGACCGCCGGATACCGGCGGCGCCGTGGAATCATTGGAACAACCCGAGCCGGCCACGCCATAGAACAGGATCGCGGCGACGACGGGCAGCCTGAATTTCATGCTGGATACCGGCCTGAAGGGAACGGAAACGCGGGGCAATTCGCTGCCAATTGAGACAATTATTGTATCATCGATTCGACAACAGCGTCAACGTGGCGGCCGTGCTCAGGACCGGATCTTGACCGTGCCCGTCATGCCGACACTCAGGTGCGGACGACAGAAATAGTGCACCGTGGTGCCGGCGAGAGTCGAGTCCGCGAAGCGATAGCCGAAAGTGCCGCTGTGCTGGAGCGGTGAATCGAACAACTTGTCGGCGTCCGGGGGATCGGTGGGGGACGTCCCCTGGGTGACTGTGTGGTCGTGCGTGCCCTCCCAACGCCACGTGACGCTGTCGCCCAGGGAGATGGTGATATTGGCGGGCGAGAACTGGTTGTCCACGACGTGGACGATGCCGTTGTATTGCTGATTGGTGGGAGGGGCGGTGGAACTGTTTCCGCCGCAGGCGGCGAGCATGAGTGCGAGACTGACCGTGATAACAACGGCGGGCAGGATGCGCGTTGCGGCCCGATTCATTGCGTCCTCCATCTGGTTCGGTCCGGCCAATATAGCGGTGAATCCGTGGGGGTGCAAGCGTGCGGGACAAACGGCAAAGAGATGTGGAAGTCCAGCACAGAGGATGTATACTGGGTTGCGGCCGCGACGCCTCTGTGTTCAGGGGCGTCAACTCATATCTGGAGAATGCCCGCGTTCTCACGAGACGTCCCTGTCGCGGCGGGCAGTAACGAGGAGGAATCATCCCCATGTCACGGCGAAAGATTGCATTGATTGGCGGCGGACAGATCGGCGGCACGCTGGCGCTGCTGGCCGCACAGAAGGAACTGGGTGACGTCGTTCTGTACGACGTCGTGGAGGGCATGCCCCAGGGCAAGGCGCTCGATATCATGGAGTCGCGCCCGGTGGACGGTTACACCGTCGATCTTCGGGGCACCAACGATTACAAAGACCTGGAGGGAGCGAGTGTTGTCATCGTGACCGCCGGCTTCCCGCGCAAACCGGGAATGAGCCGGGACGACCTGCTCAACAAGAACATCGAGATCATGAAGGACGTCGCGGGCAACGTGAAGAAGCACTGCCCGAATGCGTTCGTGATCGTGATTTCCAATCCGCTCGACGCCATGGTCTACGTGATGAAGAAGATCACGGGGTTCCCGCGCGAGCGCGTGGTGGGCATGGCCGGCGTGCTGGATTCGTCGCGTCTGCGCTGTTTTCTGGCCATGGAAATGGGCGTGAGCGTTCAGGATGTGACGGCCTTCGTGCTGGGCGGACACGGCGACGACATGGTCCCGCTGCCGCGGCTGTGCACGGTGGCCGGCATCCCGGTGCCCGAACTGCTCGACCAGCAGGCCATCGATCGCATCGTGAAGCGCACGCGCTTCGCGGGCGGCGAAATTGTGGAGCTCCTGAAGACGGGAAGTGCGTTCTACTCTCCCGCGGCGGCGGCCATTGCCATGGCCGAGTCGTACCTCAAGGACAAGAAGCGCGTTCTGGCGTGCGCCGCGTATCTCAACGGCGAATACGGTGTGGACGGGCTGTATGTGGGCGTGCCGGTGGTCATTGGAGCCGGTGGTGTGGAGCGCGTGATGGAGATTCGTCTGTCTCCCGACGAGCGCAAGATGTTCGATGCGTCCGTCCAGCATGTGCGTGATCTTGTGAAGGGAATTGCGTTGTAGGTATTTCACACACCCCTGCGTTCATTTCGGAGGTTGCCAATCATGAGACAAGGTGTCGTTCTGGCTGTGTTGATGGCGGCGTCAATGGCGTGCGCGACCGCGCATGCGCGTGACGACCAGATCAATCCGGCCGATATCGAACGCGTGGCCCAGCGTTTCTACATGATGCAGACCACCGGAACGCCGGGGCAACCCGACTACCGGCTGCTTTACTGCGACCAGGCCGGGCACCTGCACGTGGAGAAGATCGAGGATGGCGCGCTGGTCCCCGACTGGGAATCGACCACGCTGGGATCGCGCGCCACATCCCTCTTCGTCACGGACCTGTACGGCGACGGCAAGCAGAAGATCGTGTTGAGCACCATCGCGGGGCGGGTGCTCATCTACGATATGGCAACCTATCAGCTGGAGTGGGAAAACCTGCAACTGCGCTACAACCGGATCGATTTCATGGCGCCTGCCAACCTGGACAACGATCCCCAGGAGGAGGTTGTGATCCTGGCCGACGATCATCTCTACATATTCGACGGCTACAATCGCAACATTCAGTGGAGCAGCACGGTTGCCATGCCGGCCACGTACCTCGCGATTGGCAACGTGGACGACGACCCGCAGCTGGAGATCGTCCTGAACAGCGGCAAGATCATCGACAGCCGGTTCTACAACATTCAGTTTCAGACCGACAAGCCGTTCGGCGACCGCATCGAACTCCTCGATATCACCGGCGACGGTTATAACGATGTGGTGGGCGAGTTCACCGATCGCTCATTGAAGGTGTTCGACGTGTGGAGAACGCGCGAAGTCTGGTAAGCGGCGGCCGGGTCAGTCGCGGCGCTGAAAGTCGATACGGACCTCGGTCCACATGGTGACGGGGACGCCGCCCTGGCGTCCCGGTTCGAAGCGGATGTGTCGCGCGGCCGCCAGCGCGGCCTCCGCGCACGCCGGCAGCACGTCCGACGGAACCACCTGTGCATCCTGCACGCGCCCGTTCTCCGAAACCCGGATGCGAACACTCACGCTCTGCCCGATACACTGCTTGAGCTGCCGTGTCTCCGGCCAGGTGATCTCGATGGGACGGGGTGGCACCGGTCCGACGGCCGTGGAGGACGCAATGTCGTGCGGTCCTGCCTCCTGGTTGAGAAGGTCGTCCACTCCCAGGTCGGGTTTCCTGTCGGGTTGTTTTCGTTCCGGCCGGACGCGCGTGGTGTCGCGCGCCGCCGGGGGAGGTGGGGGTGGCGGTGAGACGTCGATGACGCCGGATGCGTCCGTTTCCGGGTCGATATGAATCGAGACGACCGCGTCGGGAGCGGTGCGCATCGGGACAGCGGTGGAGTCGCCGGCCGACGTCGCCCATTCCCGGCGGAACAGAGAGTCCACTCCGGTCCTGCGCGCCGCGAATGCCAGCAGAAGCAGGGCGACCACGCAGGCCGCGAAAATGATCCGGCGTGCATGCGTCACGGGCGCCGCTCCCGCAATGTTGGGCTGGCCGTGATGGTGCCTGCGCGGTAAGGTTCATGCACCGTGCCCACGAATGTCACCATTCCCAATCTTCTCACGGTTGTGCGCATTGTCCTCGCCGCACTGGGGGCGTGGCTGGGTCCGGTGTCGGGTGGGGACGGTGGCGCGGTATGGGTGTTGATCGTGGCGGCCGTGCTGGATGCGTTCGACGGGTGGTACGCGCGTGCCTTCTCGCAGTCGACCAGTCTCGGCAAGCACCTCGATCCCTTCGCCGACAAGGTGCTGGTGACCGTGATCCTGGTATGGGTGGGCATGGATGCGGCCTCGGCGGTTGTGTGGTCGCTGATCGGCGTCGCACTGGCCCGGGAAGCGGCCATGACGCTGTTGCGCATGCACAGCGCCCGGCGCCGGCGCCGGTTGATTCCGGCCAGCCGGCTGGGGCGATTGAAGATGTTCCTGCAGTGCACGGGCGGTCTGACCATCCTCGGGGTAACCCACATGCTGGGACGACAGGTTCCGGCCGGGGTAGTTGCGGCCGCGCTGGCTGGCATGCTGGCGGTTTCGCTGGCGGCCATGGTGGGGTACCTAAAAGCAAAGGGGTCTGCCGCCGACCACGAACAGACCCACTTTGCGCTACGCTCACCTGGTTAGGCTGGTAGCAACAGCAAACGTAGTTAAGCAGTTGCAGATTGTCAAGGTGCGGCTCGCCCGTTATCTTTGCGACAGTGATCAATCGCATGTGGATCCAGTGCTTTTTCCGGCGATTTACGGCTGGAACGGTATCCGTTTGTCTTCTGGGCGCGGGCTTTCCCGCGGCAGCGGTTACGCCGTCGCCCGCCCATCCAAACACCCGTGTGCAGGTAGCCGCACAACCCGGTCCCGCCCCTGCTCCCGCCGGCGACCATTTTCTTCGGGATGCGGTTCCGGTCACCGTGGCCTCGCTCGATCCTCCCGACACCACCGACGATGACTTCGTTCTGCCCGAAGAAAAGAAGAACAAGAACCTCGCGCGTGAAATCGCCGTGTTCGTGGTGGCATCCGCGTTCATCGCCTTCTTCATCGTCAAGGTGTTCATCGAGAAAGACAATCCATCACCGCCTCCTCCCACCAACGGCAAGCCCATCACGCCGCCGCAGTGAGTGAAGCGCCTAGCGGCGCCCGACTGCCGGCAGCTCCACGGTGAGCGAGGTGTGGCTCGTGGCGTGCCGTCCGGAATTGAGATCCAGCACTTCTACCAGCAGGTCATACACACCCGCGTCGAGTGCGCTGATGTCGATGGCGAGGTATTCGTTGGCCCGGTGGCTGTTGCCCTCGCGCTGGAAGGACTGCGAGATGACGGGATCGCTATCGCCAAAACCGAGTACTCCCGCGGCCGTGTGGAACCAGTCTTTCCACGCGGGTGTGTCTCCGGCGTGACCGGGGAAGATGCTGTAGCGGATCTCGAACGCCGACATTCCTTCGATCGTCGTCAGGCCGTACACCTCGACATAGCTGCGCACCGGATCGTCGGCGCGGTACATGTGACCGGTGTGCGGGCGCATGCGCTGTCCGCCCCGGTCGATGGCCCCGGACGAATTGCGCCCGCTGTCGGTCACGTCGTCGTACAGGAGCACGTCACTGAGCATGAGCCCGTCGCCCGCAAACCGGCCCGCGTCGGCGTCGCCGCGCGCCAGCGCGAACATGCGCGAGTGTTCGTCCTGCAGACACCATGCCACCCGGTACTCGCCGAACGGGACCGAGGCGCGCCGCACGAAGTCGATGTCGCGGCGTCCGGCGTCGGCATGCACGGGAAGCTGCGACGTCCATAACGTGTCCGAGTAACTCCCCTCGCGTTTCCATGAGGAATTGAAGTAGGCCCCGCGCATCATGTAGCGGTTGGTCGACGCCGGCAGGGCGTAGGCCTCGACGGAATCGGCGTCGATGCGCATCCCGGTATAGAGCGAGGCGTGCAGATCGTCGTCGCGGAACACGGTCACGTCGAGCAGGCCCGTGAGCCGCGCGCGTGTGAACGGCAGCGTGGAAACTTCGCCTTCGTGGCGCATGTTGTGCAGCACGTAGTCGTCGTCATAGGGAATGCGCGGGTCACCGTTCAAGAACTCGTCCACGAACAGGAACTGGCGGAATTCGCTGCCGCGGGCGTATGACCACGTTTCCACGTGGCCGTCCTGCCCCTTTCCCAGTGAATGCTCGATGGTCAGGGGACGCCCGTACTTGATGAAGGTTTCACCGCGATCACACTGCCACCCGCGGCGTCCTGTCCAGGCGTTGGAGAAGAGCATGTCGGACACGAAGACGCGGTAGATGTGCTCGATCTGCCGCTCGTTGACGGGTGTAGTCGGGTCGGGGTCCGCGCCGATCCAGTACGCGCGGCGCACCACGTCGCGCGCCGAAAGCGGCGCGTCCTCGTACTTGCTGATCATCTCCGCCGAAAGCACGGAGGTGAGACTCTGGTAGGCCTCGCGCTCCGCCGGCGGCAGCAGCGAGAGGCCGCGGTCGAAATAACGTCCGCACACGTCGTACTGTCCCGCGTCGAAGGCCAGCGTACCGCGATACAATTGAAAACTCGCGTCATTGGGGTAGCGCGCCAGCATCTGGTCGGCTTCGCGCACCGACGTGTCGGCGAGCGCGTAGCGCGCGTACAGGTAGAGTCGTGCGGCGTCCACGTTGGTGGTGTCGCAGGTCCAGGCGGTGCGCAACTGGCGGCGCGCGACATCCAGATCGTCGGTGTAGGCGTTCTGGCGTTTCCAGTTGCGGTAGTGGTACAGGCCCATCAGATAATAGGCGTCACAGCGCGAGGGATCGACATCGAGTGCGCGCTGCAGGCATCCCATGGCGTCGGGAAAGAAGCGCTGGGCGAAGTACGTCCGTCCGAGTTCAATGAGCACGTCCGGGTCCCGGGGAAACCACAGGCGCGCATCCTCGAGCACATGCTGCGACCGCAGGCGCGCATCGATGGTCCCGCGCAAGCGCCACAATCGGCCCAGCAGAATGCTGGCGCGCGGATCGGTGTGGTCGTCGAGATGGGAATGTTCGAGCAGGGTGATGGCACCGGTAGTATCCCCCGCGGCCAGCAGGGTGTTGGCGCGTGCCACCGAATCCGCCGGGTCACGGGTGCCGCGCGCACGTGTGAGTGTCACAACGCACAGCACGAGGAGAAGAACGATGGAAGCAAGGCGCGCCACGTCGGAGAATATAGGCTGGCAGCGCCCTGGATAGAAGCGCGCAGTTGCCCCCAACGCAAAACGGCGCGAAGGCTTCCGCCTCCGCGCCGTTCCGCCGCGTTCGCCCCTGTGCTAGATATCCATCGGGTTGCCGATGGGATCTTCTTTGCCCCGGAACGATACTTTGAGAGCTGCCGTCGGTTCCGTCGTGAGGATCTTGAAGGCCATCGAGTTTCCGCCCTTTACGGGATTCTCGCCGGTCATGAACATCACGTGGTTTCCAGAAGCAACGCCAACCCAGCCCTTGGGCGCGCGCACATCGTCGATGGCGGCGCCGGAGATGGTGACGGCATACACTTCGTCGGTCGAGGAGACGGTAACGGCAAGCGTGGTGATGCCATCACTTTCTCCCTTCACGGCTTTGGTCGCGGTCGGGCCGGCCGCCCACGCGGGAGCGGCGGCGACGAACAACGCGACAAGAACGAGGATGGAGCGTTTCATAGAGGATCGACCCCCTTTGATGCGAATACACGAGCTGCAGAACGTGGTCGTCCATGCGAACTCGCCCGCAAACACTCGGACCGGTCCGGGGCGGTGCACCGTTCCCCCGGGAATCCGATGGCGTGCGGGCGTCTGTTTTAGTGCTTCAAGTGTATCACAGCCGGTCCGGCGGTGTCGAGATGGGTGGCGTCCTTACGCCAACTTCCGGTTCCGGCTTATTGCTTGTGGGATCGGAGCCGGCGCGCGTATCATCGCCTCTCCCGACGCAACGGAGGCAATTTGATGATGGCTCGATGGATACGCATTCTGGTGTGCGCCGCCGCGTTACTCCTGCCGGCGATGGCTCCGGGAGAGATTGTGACGTTGAAGGATGCGTCCACCGTCCGCGGACGGCTGATTCAGGTCGATGGGGACACGCTGGTGTTCCGCAGTTCCTTCGGCACGCTGCGCTTCCACCGCAATCAGGTGATCTCGATCGTGTTCGACGACTCCGTGCAGGCCATGGTAACGGCGCCGGTGTCGGCGCCGGCCGGCGCGGTCCGGGCTCCCGGAGGACAGGGCCGGATCGAGGTGGTGTTCCGCGACCGTCGCCTTTCCAGCAAGATCGCGATCGACCTCAAGAAAGACTGGGACGGCCATGTTGCCGCCAACCACATCATTACGGAATTCAGGGTGGAGGGGCACGTCGCCTATTCGGCGGTGGACACCACCATGGACAAGCGGATCTACAAAGGGCACACCACCATCATGAAGAACGACGTCGAGCTGGCCGACTTCGGTGTGAACGTCCCGGCGGGAATACACCAGACGGAACTGGTGGTGCGCAACGCCGACGGTGACGCCTATCGCGGGGATTTCGACCCCGGGCCGCTCGACCTGACCCTGCCCGTCGACAACGTGGACGTCCGCCCCGGGGAAATCTATCGCATCAACGTGGCGATCTCGCGCGGGAAACTCAAGATGGGGCAACCGCGGCTGGTTCGCATCCAGTGATGCGCGCTACTTGATCGAATCCAGCGCGGACTGGATCGTGGTGCGCAACGCGGCGTCATCCCGTGCCTGATCGAGTGCGGTTTCCAGGCTGATGCGCGCGCGTTCCATGTCGTTCATGTCGATGTAGACCATTCCCAGCCGGTAGCGAAGACGTGGATCGAGCGGGGCGTGCGCCAGGCCGGCGGTGAGCGCGGCTTCCGCCTCGTTCAGATGCCCGGCCTGTTCGAGAACGCTTCCCAGTCCCAGATAGGCAGCCGCGTTCTCCGCGTCCAACTGGATGGCCATCCGGTACTGGCTCACCGACTCCTCGTATTCGCGCCGCGCGCCCAGCGCAGCACCCAGCCAGGACCGCGCATCCGCATTGCGCGGGGCGTGTGCGACGGCCCGGCGCAGCACTGACTCGGCCGCCGCGTGATTGCCCAGTTCGATCTGACAGCGGCCGATCCCGATCATGGCATTCACATCGTTGCTGTCGGCGGAGTACACCTTCTGGAATTCAGTGAGCGCGTCGGCGGGCAGCTTGCGCGCGAGATACGCCTCGCCCAGGCCGCGGTGTCCGTACGCGGAACGGGGCTCCAGTTGCAGGCCATGGAGAAAGTACTGCGTGCTCTCATCGGCCCTCCCGGTTCGCAGGTACAACCATCCCATGTGCAGTTGCGCCGCGGCGTCATCGGGGGCGACACGAATGGCGTGGCGCAGCCTTGATGCGGCCTCGTCGTAGTCTCCCTGGCGCATCAGCAGTTCTCCGTAACCGGAGAGTGCCTGCACCTTGTCGGGCGAGATCCGCAGGGCCCGTTCGTATTCGGTGCGGGCATCCGCGAGTTTGCCCGTGGCCTTGTACGCCTCGGCCAGGTTTACGTGGATGTCGGGGTCGTTGGGGTTGGTTGCGGATGCGGCTTCGAACTGGACCAGCGCATCACCGGGATGCCCGGTCTCGAGCAACGCCACGCCGTAGTTGACACGCGCGTCGGGATCGGACGGCCGCGCGTCGACGGCCGATTTGAAGTTCGCCAGCGCGGTGGCGGTGTCGCCGCGCTCCATCGCGTCGATACCCTGGTTGTAGTTCTGGAGCGCCACATCGTGGCAGGCTGCCAGGGCAAGCGTCACCGCAACGGAAATCCCGGCGCGGCGCGCAAGGTGCGACATACGCAACGGTAGGTTCAGCATGGGAACGCTGATCATAGGCCCCGGTTGCGGGGCGAGTCAAAGGCAAGCGGTGGCGTCGGGAGCTAGCGGGCCGTCTGGGGAAAGTTTCCGGCCAGGGTGGTGAGCTTTACCGACTTCGTGGACGCGTGGACCACGAATACCTTCTCGTTGTTGGAGTCGGGATCTCCGGGAAAGACGAAAAAGCCCAGGCCCTGCGAGGAATAAGTGAGCGTGTATCCGAACAGCACTTCGTCGTCCTTGAATTCCACCATCACCTTCTTGCCGTGGTTCTGGCGGGCGAAGAACCCCTTCTTATCGTGATAGGCGGGGTTGCCGCTGAAATCGCGCACGAAGAAGAGCGCCTTGAGGTCGTCGATGGACACCTCATGCGGAACCCCCTCGGCCGTGATGTGGAAATTACGGCGCATGGGGGAGAAGTCGATGGTGGTGCCGGCCAGTGTCCGGCCATCGAAGAAGCGGGCCACCACACGATTCTCGGGACGCGCGATCATGACATGGCGGCGGGTGCAACGGCCGTACCAGCCACGCAGGCAAGGGTGGGGAAGGGCGCGTGATGGCGCGTGCTCCCGCATGCGTCCCGGCGGTTTCCCGGTTCCCGGGGGCCTCGACGGCGCGAACGCGGAAGTTTGCTTCGCGGCCGGGTGAGTTGCCCCGCGCGGCGTCTAGGATCGTCGCTTCATGAACGCGTCGATCATGTCGATGGGAACCGGAAACACGATCGTCGAATTCTTTTCCGTCGCCACTTCCGTCAGCGTCTGCAGAAAACGGAGTTGAAGCGCCGTGGAGTTCTGCGACAGAACGTCGGCCGCCTCGCGCAGCTTCGCGGACGCCTGGAATTCGCCGTCGGCGTGAATGACCTTGGAGCGCCGCTCGCGTTCCGCCTCGGCCTGCCGCATGATGGCGCGCTGCATCTCGGTGGGAAGGTCGACCTGCTTTACTTCCACCAGCGAGACCTTGATACCCCACGCATCGGTCTGCTCGTCGATGATGTGCTGGAGTTTCTGATTGATGGTGTCGCGTTCCGAGAGCAGTTGGTCGAGTTCGAATTGTCCCAGCGTGGAACGCAGCGTTGTCTGCGCCAGCTGCCCGGTCGCGTACAGGTAGTCCTCGACCTCGACGATGGCCTTGTCCGGGTGCAGCACGCGGAAGTAGACCACCGCGTTCACCTTCACCGAGACGTTGTCGCGGGTGATGATGTCCTGGGGGGCGACGTCCATGGTCACCACCCGCAGACTGACCTTCACCATCTTGTCCACAATGGGTATGAGGAAGATGATGCCGGGGCCGCGCACGCCCGCCAGGCGTCCCAGGCGGAAGACGACGGCCCGTTCGTATTCGCGCAGCACACGAATGGCGGACCAGACGAGCATGAAGCCGATCAGAACAATGACCATCAGGGATACATTCATGAAGACCTCCTCAGGACGATGACGCGGCAGGACGGACGTGGAGCACCATGTCCTCGACGCGCACCACTTCCACACGTGCGCCGTCGGCGATGGGTTCATCGCTGACGGCATTCCAGAATTCACCGCGCACGAACACGGAGCCGCCGTGCGCGTTCACCTCGCCGCGCGCCACCCCGTGCAGCCCGAGCAGTCCCTCCCGGCCCGTGGTCACGCGCCGGCGCTGCGCGCGCACCCCCATGCCGACTGCGAAGAGGAAGAACAGTGCGGTGAAGATCACCGACGGGATGATGACGGAAAGTGACACGCGCATGAAGGGAAACGGGGAGTCGATGAGCATGATCGAACCGAACAGCATGGCGATCACACCTCCTGCCGTGAGCACGCCGTGCGAAGTGACCTTGATATCAAGAATGAAGAGCAGCAACGCGAGCGCGAGCAGGGCGGCGCCGGCCCAGTTGACGGGCAGCATCTGCAGCGCAAAGGCGCCGGTGATGAGCGCCAGCGTACCCACCACACCGGGGAGCACGGCGCCCGGATTCTGGAGTTCGAAAAAGATGCCGAACACGCCCGCCAGCAGAAGCAGGTAGGCAATGTTGGGATCGGATATGCGCGCGAGAAAGCGTTCCCGCCACGATGGCGGACATTCCTCGATGGCGGCCCCGGTGAGTTGCAGCACGTGATCGGCGCCGGCGACATCGACGTGACGGCCGTCGATGCGCGCAACCAGGTCGGTGGGATCGCGGGCGATCACGTCGATGACATGCGCCGCCAGGGCCTCATCGGCGGTGGAAGAGATGCTCTCGCGCACCACGCGTTCCGCCCATTTGATGTCGCGCCCGCGGCGCGCCGCAATGGTGCGGGCGTAGGCGGCGGCATCGTTGGTCACCTTCTCCTGCATGACGTCGTTCTTGCCCGACTCGCCGCCCGGCCCGATGCTGACCGGATGCGCGGCGCCGATATTGGTGCCGGGAGCCATGGCGGAAATGTGCGCCGACAGCGCAATCAGGGCGCCGGCGCTGGCCGCACGCGCGCCTTCGGGATACACGAAGGTCACGACCGGCACGGGGCTTGCCAGAATGTCCTGGATGATGTCCCGCATGGTGTCAGCCAGACCACCCGGGGTGTCGAGGGTGAGGATCAGGCAGGGAGCATGGCGCTGTTCGGCCAGTTTCAGCAGGCGGCGCACATAGATACCGCTGGCCGGACCAATAGGTCCGTCCAGGTGCCCGAGCAGAATGGGACCGGATGCGGCCGGCGGGGACTCGGCCCGGGAGGGCCCGGCGTCACCCGCCGCCAGTACCAACGCCACGCAGGCCACGGCCGCCGCGGCGGCACGTGAAAACAAACGGGCGGGGGTAAACACGTCGCTGTAACGATAGCAGCACCCGGGCCGCGGTCAAGCGCCATGTGGGCCCCGGGGCGATAAGGTTTGCGGGGCTGCGCGACGGTTTGCTAGCATCAATGACGCGTTCGCAGCATATTTCCCGAAGGGGTGAGGTCTTTCGAACACGTACTCTTGCTCAACGCCTCTTTTGAGCCGCTCAACGTAATTGGCTGGCGACGCGCCGTAAAGCTCGTCGTCCTGGAAAAGGCCGAGATCATCGAGGTTTCCGACCGCGAGGTTCGCTCTGTGTCCATGCGGGTTGCGGTGCCGTCGGTGGTTCGTCTGACCTCGTTTGTGCGCTTCCGTCGCCGCGAAGCCAAGTTTTCCCGCCGCAACATCTATACGCGCGACAATTTCCGATGCCAGTACTGCGGAAAGCGACCGTCGTCGCACGAGCTCACGTGCGACCACGTGATTCCACGTTCGCGCGGCGGACGCACCGACTGGTCGAACATCGTGACGTGTTGCGTATCCTGCAACCGGCGCAAAGGGGGACGCACTCCGCAGGAAGCGGGGTTGCGGTTGATCCGTTCGCCGGCGCAGCCGACGTGGTTGTGGGGCGTTCAGAACCGCTTCGCCAACCGGCGGCCGCCCAAGAACTGGCACGTCTACATCTTTCTGGATCGGGAACTGGAAACCGCGTCGTAGGTGGGTCGGTTGGTGCCGGAGGTCGGACTCGAACCGACACGGAGTTTTGGCTCCGGGGGATTTTGAGTCCCCTGCGTCTACCAGTTTCACCACTCCGGCACAGCAGTTATCTAGCGCAACGGCAAGCGGATGTCCAGATATTCCGCTTGGAGCGCGCGCGACCTTCTGGTAAGTTCACCGGCGTGGGGCTGTAGCTCAGCTGGGAGAGCGCTTGACTGGCAGTCAAGAGGTCGACGGTTCGATCCCGTTCAGCTCCACCATTCATTTTTTCCGCTGCGTCCTCCGTGACCACTTCCACCTGCATCTTCGAAGACAAGAAGTACTCGAACTTCCTGCCCCTGACGTTGTCGCGCCCGGTGTTTGACCTGCGCATTGGCTGCGGGACGCTGCGTTCGCGTCTGCTGGACGGCCTGCCCGCCGGCCCGCTCGCGCTGGCGTGCCGCGAGTACCTTGCCCCGCTGGTGCGCGAGGGATCCGCGCGCGCCGCCGTGAATGAGC
>OBLQ010000155.1_pt1 | contig 24050 bp, 23 predicted proteins | sample 1519881 | NCBI WGS metagenome assembly OBLQ01 (sample SAMN01911456, study PRJEB22533) | soil metagenome | biome: Soil | place: Malaysia | collected 2012-04-30 | depth DG_metagenome m | reverse complement strand
ACGTGTGCTCTTCCGATCTTGGGAAGGCGGCCGCGGCCTAGGGCCTGCCTGTTTCCTGGGCATGAGCCCGAATGGCGGCGCTGAACGTCGCGATTGAAGTCGTGCGCCGTCCGGTCCACATAACGGCCATTCTGAAGGAGACCCTCATGGCAGCCCAGGACCCCGTTCTCATCGCCGGCATGGCGCGAACCCCGATCGGTAATTTTCTCGGCGCCTATCAGGGCGTTCCAGCGACCGTGCTTGGCGCGCGCTCGATTAAGGCGGCGCTCGAACGCGCCGATGTGAAGCCGGACGACGTCGAAGAAGTTTTGATGGGCTGCGTTCTGCCGGCCGGACTCGGCCAAGCGCCGGCCCGCCAGGCCGCGCTCGGCGCCGGCCTGCCGACGTCGGCAGGCTGCGTCACCGTCAACAAGGTCTGCGGCTCCGGCATGAAGACCGTGATGCTCGCCTATGACTCGATTGCGGCCGGAACCAATTCGGTCGTCGTCGCGGGCGGCATGGAAGCAATGACCAACGCGCCGTTCCTGCTTCCCTCGGGGCGGACGGGCATCAAGTTCGGGCACGGAGAGATTCTCGACCATATGGCCTATGACGGCCTCGAGGACGCCTATCAAAAGAGAATGGCGATGGGCGTTTTTGCTGAAAAATGCGCGCGCGAATGGCAGTTTTCGCGAAAAGACCAGGACGAATTTTCGATCCGTTCGGTGACGCGTGCGCAAGACGCGGTCAAGACGGGGAAATTCGCCGACGAAATTATTCCGGTCGAGCTTGCCGGCCGCAAAGGGTCGGTCATCGTTTCCAATGATGAAAAGCCGGGCCTCGTCGACACGTCGAAAATTCCATCGTTGAAGCCCGCTTTCGACAAGGAAGGAACGGTGACGGCAGCCTCTTCCTCGGCGATATCGGACGGCGGGGCGGCGCTTGTCGTCATGCCGGCGTCCGAAGTCGAAAAGCGCGGCGGCAAGGGGCTCGCGCGCATTGTCGGCCATGCGACGCATTCCCAGGCGCCGGAATGGTTCACGACGGCCCCGGTCGATTCAATTCGCAAATTGCTGACGAAAGTCGGCTGGTCGATTTCCGACGTCGATCTTTTCGAGATCAACGAAGCCTTCGCCGTCGTCCCGCTGGCGGCGATGCGCGAACTCAAGATTCCGGCGGAGAAAGTCAACATTCACGGCGGCGCCATCGCGCTCGGCCATCCGATCGGCGCCTCGGGCGCGCGCATCATCGTCACCTTGATCAATGCGCTTCGTCAGACCGGCGGTAAAAAGGGCGTCGCTAGCCTTTGCATCGGCGGCGGCGAGGCGACGAGCCTGGCGGTGGAGTTGATCTGACGCATGGCGCGGTTGCGCCGGCGAATGTGCGAATTCGGATTGGGATGTTGAGATCGCCATGACCGGCAAACAATTATTCGACTGGCGCGATCCGTTTCTGCTGGAAAGCCAGCTCACCGATGAAGAGCGGCTGATCCGCGACGCGGCGCGGGGCTATGCGCAATCGAAACTTATGCCGCGCGTCATCGCGGCTAATCGCGAGGAGCGCTTCGACCCGGCGATCATGACTGAGATGGGCGCGCAGGGCCTGCTCGGCGCGACGGTCGCCGAAGAATATGGCGGCGGCGGCGCAAACCACGTCGCCTACGGTCTCATCGCGCGCGAGATCGAGCGCGTCGATTCCGGCTATCGCTCCGTCATGTCCGTTCAGTCCTCGCTCGTCATGTATCCGATCGAGGCCTTCGGAACGGAGGCGCAGAAGAAGAAATATCTGCCGAAACTGGCGACGGGCGAGATGGTCGGCTGCTTCGGGCTGACGGAATCCGACGGCGGTTCTGATCCGGCCGCGATGCGCGCGCGCGCCGAAACGGTGAACGGCGGCTATCGTCTGAACGGTTCGAAGATGTGGATTTCGAACGCGCCGATCGCGGACATTGCAATCGTTTGGGCGAAGCTCGACGGCGAGATCCGCGGCTTTATCGTCGAGCGCGACGTGAAGGGCTTCAAGACGCCGAAGATCTCCGGAAAGCTCAGCTTGCGCGCCTCAATCACCGGCGAAATCGCGCTTGATGATGCGGTGGTGCCGGGCGATGCGCTCTTGCCCAATGTGAAAGGGCTCAGAGGCCCGTTCTCCTGCCTCAACAAGGCGCGCTATGGCATCGTCTGGGGTGCAATGGGCGCGGCAGAGTTCTGCTGGATGGCGGCGCGCGACTATGCGATGGAGCGCGTCCTGTTCGGCAAGCCGATCGCCGGAACGCAGCTCGTCCAGAAGAAGCTCGCCGACATGCAGACGGAGATCGCGCTTGGCCTTCAAGGCGCGTTGCGACTCGGGCGGCTTCTCGACGAAGGCGCCTATGTTCCGGAAGCGATTTCGATGATGAAGCGGAACAATTGCGGCAAGGCGCTCGACATCGCGCGCGTCGCCCGCGACATCCATGGCGGCAACGGCATCTCGGAAGAATATCACGTCCTCCGTCACGCGATGAATCTCGAGACGGTGAACACCTATGAGGGCACGCATGACATCCATGCGCTGATCCTCGGCCGCGCCATGACGGGGCTTCAGGCTTTTTCGTAAGGCGCGGGGGCGCCGCTCGTCCAACCGGCGCGCGCCAGGATCGCGCAGATTTCCTGAGCCGCCACGTCGAGCGCGGTGATCTCAAAGGAAACAAGGTCTATTTCGGCGAACGCGCCGCCGTCACGCCGACTTCTCGTTCGGTCATAAAGCGGATCGTAATGCTCGCGCATCAGGCGCAGCGTCAGGGCGCGAAAGTCTTTCGCGTCGGCGAGCGTTCGCCATTCGTCGATGCGAGCCTTATCGTGGAGATGGGCGATGCGATCGATGGCGGTCGTGATCGCAGCGCCGTCGCCGAGAATGTCTGCATAGGCGCGCAATAGATAATCGGCGCGCCTGTCGGCGTCGGCGCGAATGGCGATGCGCGGCGCCGAGAGCATCGCTTTCCAGAGGCGCTTTGGAATCTCGCAGGCGCCGATATGGTTCGACTCCGCTTCGAGAAGGATTGGGCGGGAGGGATCAAGGCGCCGCAAGGCGTCCCATAATCGAGACTCGAAGAGCTTCTGCGAAGGTTGCGGCGTCGCTGCGAACGCGCCGAACGCCGACCCGCGATGAGCGGCAATCGTTTCGAGGTCGATCGCCGGCGCGCCGGTTCCGGCGACGCGCGCCAGAATGTCCGACTTCGCCGTGCCCGTCTGCCCGTCGAGCAGGATGACGTTGATCGGCGCCGCGCTGTCGCGAAGCCCGGCGACGACCTCGCGCCGCCAGGTCTTGTAGCCGCCGTTCAGAACGCCGACGCGCCAGCCGACGCGATCTAGAATTGTCGCCATCGCGCCCGAGCGCATGCCGCCGCGCCAGCAATAGAGAAGCGGGCGCCATTTCGCCGGGCGGTCAGCGAGCGGGCCCTCAAGATGGGCGGCGACGTTCCTCGCGATCATCGCGGCGCCGAGGCGGCGGGCCTTGAACCGAGAATCCTGCTTGTAGATCGTCCCGACGACCGCGCGTTCCTCGTTCGAAAGAACGGGAAAGTTCACGGCGCCCGGCAGATGGTCCTCGGCGAATTCCGCCGGCGTCCTGACGTCGATGATTTCGTCGAAGGGCGCGAGCGATGTGGGGCCGGCGTCGGGGATTTCTTCGATCATCAAACCATCATGGCCGGCGAATGACGGCGCCGGCGCGCATCACGAAGGTCGGACGCGAAAGCGCCCGGATATCCGTCGCCGGATCGCCCTCGAAGGCGGCGAGATCGGCGAGGTAGCCCGGCGCAATGTGGCCGATCTCGTCTCCCATGCCGATTATCTTCGCATCGGTCGAAGTCGCGGCGCGCAATGCGTCGAGCGGCTTGACGCCGTAAGCGACCAGAAGTTCGAGCTCCCACGCGTTCTTTCCATGCGAGAAGACGCCGACATCGGAGCCGTTGCAGATCGTCGTTCCGGCTTTGAGGATCCGCGCCATCTCCTCGTGCTTTTCCTTGACGCTATCCGGCGTCGTTTCCACCTTGCCGTCCCAGCCGCGATAGCGGGCGACGGATTCCGTGGCGGCGAGGGTGGGGCAGACGGGAACGCCCTTCTTCGCCATGAGCTTGAACGTCTCGAGCGAGGCGTTGTCGCCATGTTCGATTGTCGAAACGCCCGCCTCGAGCGCGCGGCGCACGCCTTCGTCGGTTGCGGCGTGCGCCGCGACCTTGCGCCCGCTTGAATGCGCGACCTCGACGATCCGCGCGATCTCACCTTCGGTGAAGGTCGGGCGCGCCTCGCCCTTCGGCCCCCAGCGGTAATCGGCGTAGACCTTCACCCAATCGGCGCCGCCGGCGATCTGATGGCGCGCCGCGGCTTCAACGCCTTCAACGCCGCTCGCTTCCTCCGCGCCTTGCGGGACTTTGACGCCCTCGCGATAGCCGCTCGGTCCGTAAGAGCCGAGCGCGACGATCGCCGGGCCGACGACGAGAAGGCGCGGTCCGATGATCACGCCTTTTTCGAGCGCCTCTTTAAGGCCGACATCGGCGTAGCCAGCGCCTTCCGTGCCGAGGTCGCGCAAGGTCGTAAAACCAGCAAGCAGCGTATCGCGCAGATGGTTTGCGGCGCGGACGGCGCGCTCGGCGACGGACTCGTGCAGCACCTGATCGTTCCAGGAGACCTCATTATAGGGATGGAGGAGAACATGGCTGTGAAGATCGATGAGGCCCGGCGTTAGCGTGTCGCCTTTAAGGTCGATCACGTCGGCGCCCGTTTCATCGATATTGGGACCGGCGGCTGTGATCTTCCCGTTGTCGACCCGGACCTTCCAGCCCGCATGCATCGCCTCGCCGTCGAACACCCGATCGGGCGCCAGCACGACGGGCTCGGCCCGCGCTGCGCCGATCGCCGCTAATCCGGCCAAAATCACCGCTAAAGCCCTCACGCCGCCTCTCCAGGCCATTCTTTCGAGGCAAGGTCGGCGCATGCGCCGGCAAGGTCAAGGCAGGGGCGTGACGCCCCGTTTCGACTCCGCTAAAGCCTCGCCATGAAACTCGACCCCCATGCCGTCCGGCACGACCGACTCCTGATCATCGATTTCGGCAGCCAGGTGACCCAGCTCATCGCCCGGCGCCTTCGCGAGATCGGCGTCTATTGCGAAATCCATCCCTATAACCGCGTTGACAAGGCGTTCCTGAAAGAGTTTGCGCCGAAAGCGGTGATCTTTTCAGGCGGACCGGCGAGCGTGAAGACGGCGTCGAGCCCGCGCGCTAACGAAGCGGTGTTCGATCTCGGCGTTCCGATCCTCGCCATCTGCTACGGCCAGCAGACCATGGCGCTGCAGCTCGGCGGCGAGGTCGAGCCGAGCGATCAGCGCGAATTCGGCCGCGCCGATGTCGAGATCCGCGCGATGAGTCCGCTGTTCGAAGGCGTTTGGGAAGTCGGCAAGCGCTACCCAGTCTGGATGAGCCACGGCGACCGTGTGACGCGTCTGCCACAGGGATTCTCCGTCGTCGGAACGTCATCGAACGCGCCGTTCGCGGTCGCCGTCGATGAAAAGCGGCGGTACTACAGCGTCATGTTTCACCCCGAGGTCGCTCACACGCCGGACGGCGCGAGGCTGCTCGCCAATTTCGTGAAGAACATTGCGGGTTTTAGGGGCGACTGGACGATGGCCGCCTTCCGCGAGGAAGCGGTCGGCCTTATCCGCAAACAAGTGGGCCAAGGCCGCGTCATCTGCGGGCTTTCGGGCGGCGTTGATTCATCGGTCGCGGCGGTTCTGATCCATGAGGCGGTCGGCGCGCAGCTGACCTGCGTTTTCGTCGATACCGGATTGATGCGCGCCAATATGAAGGGCGAGGGCGAAGGCGCCGAGGTCGTGCGCCTCTTCCATGAGCGCTACAATATCCCGTTGATCCATGTTCGCGCCGAGGATTTGTTCCTCGGCAAGCTGAAGGGCGTCGTCGACCCCGAAAAAAAGCGCAAAATTATCGGCGCGACTTTTATCGACGTTTTCGAGGGCGAAGCGAAGAAAATCGACGGCGCCGCATTCCTCGCGCAAGGCACGCTCTACCCCGACGTCATCGAGAGCGTTTCGTTCGCAGGCGGGCCTTCCGTCACCATCAAGTCGCATCACAATGTCGGCGGCTTGCCGGAGCGCATGAATCTGAAACTCGTCGAACCCTTGCGCGAACTCTTCAAGGACGAAGTGCGCGCGCTCGGGCGCGAGCTTGGGCTCCCCGAACATTTCGTCGCCCGCCATCCTTTTCCGGGGCCCGGCCTTGCAATCCGCATCCCCGGCGAAGTGACGAAGGAAAAGTCCGATATTCTCCGCAAGGCTGACGCCATTTATCTCGACGAGATCAAGAAGGCCGGCCTCTATGGCGAGATCTGGCAGGCCTTCGCCGTGTTGCTCCCGGTGCGGACGGTCGGCGTCATGGGCGACGAGCGCACTTACGATCATGTTCTGGCGCTCCGCGCCGTCACCTCGACCGACGGCATGACCGCTGATTACTACCCCTTCAGCCACGACTTCCTCGGCCGCGTATCGACCCGAATCATCAACGAGGTCCGCGGCGTCAACCGCGTCGTCTACGACGTCACCTCAAAGCCGCCCGGCACGATTGAGTGGGAGTGAACAAATAACGGGTAAGATCAGTGACTCTCGTTGTTGCCCGAACCACGAATGGCCGCCTCGCGATCGCTGCCGACACATTGGTAAGTGAGCACGATGTGCCATTGAGCGCGCGGAATTGGGTACTGAAGTCGATTTGTCTGCCTGGAGGAATCTGCGTTTCATTTAGTGGCTCGCCGGAGCTGGCATGGAAAAGTTTTCGGCACTATCGCGAATGTTATCCGCATGGAACAAGTTGCGCTGCGGTTTTGGAGTTTTTCGAAAAGTCCAGCGCAGAAACAAATAATGATTATATCATTGCGTTCGCCGCTACAGCGAAACTTGTAACGATCCGGGGCGGTCGGAGGGCGACCGGAATATCTCAGACTCATTGGATTGGAGACAAGGAAGCTTTCGAGCGGTTTCGGGAGTACGAGCATGATCGCGGACGCCAGTATGAATGTGGACGCGCGGTTAATGCTGCGTGGTTCGCGGATGAGATGGCGGGTTCTCCTGCCAGTGACTTGTATTCGATCATGAGGAGTATTGTTGTCGACCGAAACGTGAAATCGGTCGGTGGTTTTGTAAGTGTGTTGAGCAACAGAGATATAGGATTTCGGTTCGCTGTCTACAGCGATGCCTTATTCGATTGGCCATTAGAGTTGAGCGAAAATCAAATTCCAAAAGCTACTGACAAGCACGATCTTCTAGCGTCTGGTGAGAACGAGCGCTATTCGGTTAGCCAAATCTCACCCGGTTACTACAATATGAACGCTGTCGCGTTCTATATACTAACGGGACGCCTTCTAGTTCTCTTATTCGAGACGCAGGGCGGTGAAATGCGATGCACGTCAGTTCAAAATGTTGAGCCAGGGAGGATTGCTGACGCAATTGACGCCAAACTTTCCTTTCCGTTCCGGGCAATGTGTCTGGTCATGTCGTCGCGTGGTGGTGCATTTCCACCTATTCAGCGAACGGCAGATGATGGGGTGGGCATGAGGGTTTATTGCGAGGCTAATACAATGCCTAAGATTTCGTCATAAACGGCAAAAGCAACAGCATTCGGCTGTAGGGTCGACTTCAGCCCGCCATCTTCACTCTTAACGTCTACGACGTGACGTCGAAGCCCCCGGGCACGATCGAGTGGGAGTAGGCGCGGCAGCATAAATACAATAAAAACAACGTATTATAAGTTCTTGCTGATGATGTGGCGCGCATCATTCGCGGGCGAATGACCCGCGGTGATTGCGCGATATTGTCTGTGTGAGGACCTCTTGAGGACCGGATGATGGCCCGCCAGCGCGCGCCTTCTGACGGTATTCAGCCCAAGCGCGAACGGTTGAAGAAATCCGGGGCTCGGTTTCGCCCGGGCCGGTATCGAGGCGCGAGGCTGCAGCGGCCAGTCTCGCCGCATTCTATACCCTTGCATCGGCTTCAAGAGGCGGCTGAACACGCTATCGGCAGGAACCTGACGAAGCTCGTGCGCGACGGCTCTCCATATCGCGCATCAACCATCGCCGCACCACCCGATCCGCAGGACGCACCCCAAGCCAGCCTGGTTTTCGCTTGATCTGGGACAGCGGAGGGAGGCGCGATTTTGAAAAACCGCAATGGCACGTCCCAAATTCGCACTAGGTCGGGGGGCTGTTGTTGAGGTTGTGGTGTTTTGGAAAGCAGTAGGGTTGAATAGATATAGACCCGAAAGACGTATATTTCAGGCGATTCCAGCTTCCAGTTTTCTAGCTTGATGTACCCGGAGTGTTGCGGTTATTCTTCTTATCCTTGGCGGTCGGTCCACCCAACGGAGTTTCGTCAAACATGATATCGCGCAAGAATGGGCGCGGCTGCCGCGCCGCCCTTTGGGAGTCGTATTTGACGGGGCGCCGTTTCGGCGCCCTTCTTGTTGCGCTGATGGTCGTCGGCTCGGCATCGGCGCGAGCCCAGAGCGATTGGATCACGTACACGCCGCAGGACAAGGGGTTCACTTTGGAGCTCCCGGCGACGCCCCAGGAATCTTCCAATTCGGGCACGGAGAGCGGCGTGGCTTTCGACAGTAATAGTTATGTCGCCTCGATTCCCGGTTTTGCCGTCGTTATCAACGACACCGTCTACCGATCCGCCGCGGACCCCCGACCCGAAATGGCGCGCGACAGCTTCGTCAGCGGCCTCCAAGGGCGCCTGATCGCAAGCCGCGACCACCCTTATGAGCGAGGGCCGGGCGACGTCGTGAGCGGTATCGAGTACACCGTGCAGTCGTCGAGATTCGCCTGCCGCGGCTACGCCCATGTCGACGGCCTGCGGATGATCGGTTTGGTCGCTTGCGGGGTGGACGGCGCCGATCACACGTCGGACATCGAGCGCGTGCTCGCCTCATACAAAATCTCCCGGCGTTAGGCGGTTCAGGAAGCCGCTTAATGATCAGCCCCCCGACGCGGTTCGGCGACAGGGCCTCGCAAATGCGCAATTTCCTCGACCGGCGCCGCCGGCGGCGACAGGCGCGCCCCGCCCCGCCGGCTTGCCGCTGACAGGCCTGCCGCGTTACGGCAGAAACTCCTTGGGCAGCGGCGCAGCGGCCGTTTCGGCCTGCACCATTATGCCCGCAATTCGCCAGCCGCCGGCTTCTTTGACCGCTTGAATGTTGTTGATGCCGCGTGCGACTTGCTTGCCATCGCTTTGCAGCGCGAAGCTGCTCCATAAGTGCGCGATGTCGCCGTAGCGCTCAATGCGAAACTTCAGCTGCTTTTCTTCCAGCACCGCAGGGGCCCGGGCTTTGGTGCGGGCGATCCAGTCGTCCAGAGTCTCGAGCCTGTAGGCAGGCGCTCCGTCGGCGCCGAGTGAAACGAACATCATGCGCGCTTCAGGTATTAACAGGGCCTTCATGCAGGCTCGATCCTTGTCCGCGGGCCCAGTGATCGCCGCATCAAGCGCAGCTGGAATGCCCTCAGGTTCTGAAGGCAACGCACAACTGGCATCCGGCGCCTGCGCCATGGCGCTTCCGGCAAGCGCGCCCGCCAGAATCGTCGCTAAAAATGGCGCCCGCAGCATTTGTAAAGATAACCGTGACATTGAACTTCGTCCTTTCCTGAGTTGAATTGATGACGGTGGAATTTCATTGCTGGCGAGTTACACGTGCAATTGAACTGTCGTTGGGCCCCGTTCTCCATTGGCTTACATCTCTTTGCAGACATCGACCCATCTGGCGCCGGTGAGCTGGGCGAATCGAGCGGGCGGGATTCGGATCGCTGCGTGGGTCGAGCCTCCAGCGGTCACGACCTCGTCGAAACGCTTTAGCCCAATGTCGAAATATACGGGCAGTAAAGAACCGAGGCAGAGCGGCGTGATTGCGCCCACGGAATGCCCCGTAATCTCAGAGGCCTCGGATCCCGGCAGCATACGACCTTTGCCGCCCAGCTCCTCCTTGACTTTGCGGTTGTCGAGCCTCGAGTCCCCGCAGGTCACGACGATGATCGCGTTCTCACCGACGCACAATGTCAGCGTCTTGGCGACTTGCGCGGGTAGGACTTTCCACTCGCGCGAAATGTATTCGGTTGTATGCGCCTCAGGCAGCTCGACGACCTCGAGTTCCGGCGCATGCGCGGCCAGATACTGGCGCATGATTTCCGGCGTCATCAGAATTCTCCTGACATCGCCGGGCCCGCGTCCAAGGTCTCGACCCTAAAGGTCGGCGCTCCGCCCGTCCCAAGCGAAACGAAGATCATCAGAACTCCTTCCGGCGGGCTCTTATCCCCGCGATGAGACTGCATCCAACCAGTTGCGACCGCTCCGATAAGCTATGACCAAGACGTGAGAATCGTCTGTATGTGAGAACATTTGCGCGTCTCCAATCAGACTCGGCGCGTTCGAAAATGGTGAGTCAGATTATGTTTGGCCACTGCATGCGTCGTCTAGTTCTTCGCTTCGTAACGCGTCCAGACAACGGACAAGATCTTCCATTGCCCGTCAATCTTGCACACCTGCCAAACCTCGAGGCCTGAATTGCTAACCTTGTCGTTGATCACAAAATCGTAATTAAATAGCACCAGCCCTAGAGGACCGTCTTGGTGAATCTCGATATTGCTAAATGTCTCTTCGAGTTTGTCCGTCGACGTCGCGAGAAATTTCGCAAATCCATCGAGCTGGCTCGGGCCAAGCCCATCAAATTGAGCGTTATATTTGCGGGCGCCATCAATTTCTTCCTGGGTGTTGATGTGATGAAAGAGCACATCAGGGTTCAGCACGAGCTTCGTTATGGCGTGGCCGTCCTTGTGAATAATATCCTGACGGAACTCTTCCAATAGGCCGCGAATGCTCGTGATGTCATCGGTGTTGGAGTTGTATTTGGGTTTCGCGTCATGCGCCGACGCTTGAGAAACCAAGCCGCACATAAGGAGCGCAAGGAATACTGCGCCCAATCTCATTTTATTCATATCCAATTTTCCTTTCCGATGTTGACTTAGGGGTTGGATCGTTCTGGCCGTTTCGAGTGAAACAAGGATCAGGCGCGCTTCCAGTTCCGTTGCACCCGGTCGCCAGCGGCTCATTAGACGCCAAAGCGCACTGTTAGCGTTCCCCAGATTGTCGGGCGGTCCACTGGCGCTATGGCGCCAGAGGTTTGAACGTCCCAGTCGCGCGTGTTGAGCACGTTGGTCGCAACAAGGCGAAGTTGTGTAGATGATTGGTCAATATGAAAATCGTGCCGCAGGCCAGTGTTGAGGATTGGAATCGCATTGCTGCGCACCAGATTGGCAGTGTCGATATATTTTCCGTCCGTCCACCTCAATTGTGCATCGACCGACCATTTGCGCGCGAAAGGCAATGTCTGCACCACGTTGGCGGCTACGACCGTTGGCGCGGTTCCCACCGGGTGCGATCCCACTTGGCCGGAAGACACAAGCGACCCGGACAAGGATTGCTCCATCGTCACAGCTCCGAGCACAACCCGCGTCAACGGCGTCAACTGGCCGGTCAAAGAGGCTTCGAGCCCCCGATGACGCTCTTTGCCAACGAGATCGAAGACGCCGTCGGCTTTGAGGCCAGGCGTCGGTTTTTGAACATCGAAGCCGGCGACAATCAGAGTCAGATCTGGCGATAGCGTGTACCGCAAACCCAATTCAGTCGCTTCCGCGACCGCCGACGGCAACACCTGATTTCCATTGACTGCAAAGTTTGGCGCAACGCCGCTGTCTTCTAGTCCGCGGGCGTAGCTGGCGAAGAGCGCGGTGTTGTCGTTGAGCGAGTATATAAGTGAAGCGTGCGGGAACGCGTAGTCCCGGCTTCCGTTGGTGCTGGCGCCGGCGAGCGGGCGAAAGCGCTCCGCGTGGCGCGTTAGATCGACGCCGGCTCGCAACTGCACCCGCCCCCAATAGACCCCTGCATAGTCAAGGCTCGCCACTTCTTGATCGATGACATCCGACGAGCGCAGGCCGTCGTCGCCGAATGGCGGCACGTCAGGAAACACGGGATGGCGCGCATCGACGGTTCCAAGATCGACAATGGTTGCGTCGCTGTTCATCACTTCCCGGTGGCGATAGCGCAGAGCGCCAATCACCTTGTGGTCAGCGCCGAAGAGGTGAAAGTCCCGCGAAAGTCGCGCTTCAAGCGCAGCCGCTCGCTTCGAATGCTCTGGGAAATGCTCGAGCGTTGCGTGCGCGAGCGAGCCCCCGCCAAAATCAAACAACGTAAAGTTAAGGGGTGAAAAGCTCCCAGTGGAATAGATTGCTGAGGCTGCCGCGCGCCAACCGTTGCTGAAGGCGCCATCCAGAAAAAATCCGACATCGGCGGTGTATACGCTTGCACTTGCTGAGCGCGGCGGCAGCAGGACGTTGGTGGATTGCGCGGGCGGCAGGCTCGTTCCGCTCAGGACATCGCTCCACTGTCCTCGATCGAAGTTCGCATGGCCGTAACTTATAAGAGCGTGCGCGCGCACTGAGTCAGAGATGCGCCAGCCAGGAACAAGTCCAACATAATATTCTTGCGTCCGCGATCCATCAGGATATGTCACGGCCGGCAGAAACTGGGCGCCGCCAGCGGCGCCAACGCGTCCGTCCTTGCTTGCGAGCGAAAAATTGGCGTCAAGGGTTGGACTGAACCAGGCGTAGGAATTTAGCGACAATTCCAGCAGTCGATCGCCCGGAGCGAAGGTCTTGAGGTGGATGTTGATGATGCCGGACGGCGAAGGATAGCTGAGGGACGCTGCGTTGACGCCCACGCTGATGCTTTGGTGATCAATAGCGGGGGCCTCAATCGACCCGGCGTGCGCAAAGTAGAACCCATCGACGCGCTCCGCCCCTGAATTCTGCGGGTTGAACCCGCGTATCTGTGAAAGGTTGTAGAGGCCGATCTGCTCGAGGCCGACTGTCTCGCCAAAGGCGTCTACGGCGCTTACCGTGGCGTCTCGGTTCTGCTGAGCAGCCGCCGTTGATGCGCCGGAAGCGCAGGTGATGGCTGTGGCCAGCATAAGCGCCGCTCGGCTTCCGAGGCTGAACGGTTCACGCAAACTGAAACCCGCACTCGTCGGCGTGTTGTTGGTCTTTGACGGTGGCGGCGTGGCCCGTAATGTCCTTCGCGTAGATCTGCATGCGGATGCGAGCGGAATAGGGGCTGAGACCAGCGGAGTAGAGTTTCATCATGAATGGTCACTTGGGCTTGCGGAACTTCAGGATGAACTGGTCCGTGCGCCCACGGATCGACGGGTCGAACACTATGGCCGTGCGTGGGTCCGCCGGATTGGCAAGAATCGAACTACCGGAGACGAACTTGAACCCAGCCGCTTCGACCTCGCGCCGCACCGTCGAGGACTCGATGCGGTGCAACGTCTCGGTCACATCGGTGGGCGCGCCCGGGGCGGCGGAATGATCGAGAACGACATAGACGCCGCCGGGCTTTAGCGCCTTGTAGACTGCCTTGTTAAACGCCGCTATGTCGACTGGCCCCATGAACGTGTCATGCAGGTCGTGATAGTTCTGGGAAATCCAGAACAGGTCGATCTTTTCCGGGAAGTTTAGCCCCTCGAGCGCCGCGGCCGTCGTGACCGTGACGTTCGGGTGAGCGACGGCGTAGTCCTGCACCTCCGCTACGTCGGTCGGGAAGCTCTTGTACTTGAAGAATGCGGTAGGTTCCACTGCATATACGTGCCCCTTGGGGCCGACGACGCCGGAGAAGAGACGCGTGAAATAGCCGGTGTCGGCGACATAGTCGGCGACCCGGTCCCCCGGCTTGACGCCGGCGAAGGCGAGGGTTTGCTCCGGTTTCCGGTTGGCGTCCCGTGCGGTGTCGGAGTCCGGGCGCGCGGTGTCGGCGACCGCTGCGGCGATCGCCGCCGATGCGCCGGGCAAAGCCCCCCGCGCGGCGAAGGTGGAAAGCCCAAAGGCCAGAACAGGGACCGCGAAGGCGACGGCCATGACCCGCTTCGGGGCGCCGCGAAGACCCGGCGCCGTCGTGCGGCGGGCGAAGATCGTATCGATGATGCCTGTTCTTTTCATGATTCCAATCCATTCAAGTCTTGGCGATGAGATCGATCTCAACGCAAGCCTCAAGGGGCAGCGCAGCGTGTCCCGTTCCGAACCTCGGGACCGCTAGTCTGCGGAGTTGGGATCGCGCGAGGCATACAGGCCCCCCAACAGTTGAACTTGCCGATACCTTGCTGCAAGTTGGGAAGTTCTGCTAATTCATTATTAGCACGATAATCATACCGACCAGGCACGACTCTGCTAACTGATCGGCGAACGCTTAGGAGACTGCCTTGCTTGACGATTTGCGCGCCCTCGCGGAGTTCGCCCAGGCCGGGTCCATCGCCGGCGCCGCCGACCGTCTGTTCCGGACGCCATCCGCGATTACCCGGCAACTGCAGAGACTGGAGGCTTCGTTGGGCGCTGAGTTGCTCGACCGCTCAGTAAAGCCGCCGCGCCTGAACCCGCTCGGCTCCAGGGTGCTTGAACAAGCGCGAGATCTGCTGCGGCGCCAGGAGGCGTTGAAATCTCTTGTGTCGAGCGACGCCGAACCTCACGGCCTCTTGCGCATCGGGCTCACCCATCCCCTGTCCGTGGGGGCGCTTGTCGAACCTATTCGGGCGCTGACGGAAAGATACCCAAAGGTCAGACTGCAGTTGTTGAGCGAGCTTAGCCGTGGATTATTCAACCGGCTGCTCGAAGGCGAGCTCGACCTTGCCGCCGTGGCTTTACCTGTGGGTAGAACCGCGCCTCCACCACTTCTAACGACTATCGTTGCGACGGACCGCGTGGAAATCGTTCAGCGTGCGGGAGGCAAGGTCGACGGCGAGTGGAAAAGCTTGGGCCGGGCGCCTTGGGTGCTCAATCCGTTTGGGTGCTTCCTTCGGGCGCACCTTGTAGATCAGATCGAGCGCGCCGGGTTCACTCCCATGATTGTGGCCGAAATCCATAACGTGCATCTGCAGCTGGCGTTCGTTCAGTCAGGATATGCCGTCGGATTGCTGCCCGCGAGCTTCATTGCCAGGAACAATTCTCTCAACACGGTTGAAGTGTTGCGCCCCTCTTCGTTCGACTTGCACATGTCCGTCGCGATCGTGCGGGCCGGGCAGCTTGGCGCCTTGGAGAAGGCCGTCGAACTGTTGGAACACAGCATTCGTGACGTGTTCGAAGTCGCCGATCCAAGGACGCCCGCCTAGAGGTTCGCTCTTGGCCGCGTCCCGATCATTGTGATTGCGGGCCCCCGTCAGCGGGTATGCGAACCTGCTCGGGCTGAATTCCGCAACAAATGCCGAAGCGTAGATCTTGGGCGCGGCTGTTGACGGTATTTCGAGTCATGCCCGGAAAAACATGCCGAAAATTCAAATGGTTGAGGGGGCAGGAAACCATCAAGTGGGAGCAGAAGCGGGCCCCTCATTCGACCCGCTTTACATCTTGTGGTACACCAACCCTAAATGATCCGTAAGCCTATCGAGGCTTGACGCGAAGCAACGCGCCAGGGGAGGCGGCTGTGACCACAGTTCTCGTCACCGGCGGGTCGGGATTTATCGGCGCCCATTGCATCTTGCAGCTTTTGGCCGCCGGCTATGAAGTAAAAACGACCGTACGCAATCTTGAGCGCGGCGCCGATGTGCGCGCCATGCTGAAGATGGGCGGCGCTGAACCAGGCGGACGGCTCTCCTTTTTCGCCGCCGATCTCAATGAGAATGAGGGTTGGAAGGAGGCGGTTTCGGGCTGCGAATATGTGCTGCACGTCGCCTCGCCCTTCCCGCCGGCGGTCCCGAAGGACGAAAATGAGCTGATCGTTCCGGCGCGCGACGGGGCGCTCCGCGTGCTGAAGGCCTCGTACCTTGCGGGCGTCAAACGTGTCGTGCTGACGTCGTCATTCGCTGCAGTCGGCTATGGCCAGAGGCCGCAGAAGGCGCCATTCGACGAAACGAACTGGACCAATACGAACGGCGCTGATGTCCGCGCCTATGTCAAATCGAAGACCATCGCCGAACGCGCTGCCTGGGATTATGTGAACGGTGAAGGGAAAGGTCTTGAGCTTTCGGTCGTCAATCCGGTCGGCGTGTTCGGCCCGGTGCTTGGTCCTGACTATTCGACGTCGATCCTGCTTGTGCAGCGCCTTATGGACGGCGCGATGCCGGGCTGCCCGCGGCTGTGGTTCGGCGTCGTCGATGTCCGCGATGTCGCCGATCTCCATCTGCGCTGCATGACGCAGCCGGCGGCGAATGGCGAGCGATTCCTCGCGGTTTCCGGCGATTTCATGTCGATCCGGGAGATTGCGCGCGTCTTGAAGACGCGAATGGGCGCGGCCGCTAAGCGCGTGCCGACGACGGTGCTGCCCGACTGGCTTGTGAAGCTCGCCTCAATGCGTGATCCGGCCGTGCGCCAGATCGTTCCCGAGCTCGGCAAGCGCAAGAATGCGACCAACCAAAAAGCGCGCGGCGTGCTCGGCTGGACGCCGCGCTCGCCGGAAGACGCAGTCGTCGCGACCGCCGAGAGTCTCGTCCGGCTCGGGCTTCTGAAAGGCGGCTCCTAGGAGGCGGCCTCGCGCAACCGGCGCTAGGCGTTGAACCGGAACAGCATCACGTCGCCGTCCCTGACGATGTAGTCCTTGCCCTCGAGGCGCATCTTGCCGGCTTCCTTCGCGCCCGCCTCGCCGCCGAGCGCTGCATAGTCGTCATAGGAAATCGTCTCGGCGCGGATGAAGCCTTTTTCGAAATCGGTGTGGATGACGCCGGCCGCTTCCGGCGCCGTCGCGCCTTTACGAATGGTCCAGGCGCGCGTCTCCTTGGGGCCGGCGGTGAAATAGGTCTGGAGACCAAGAAGCGCATAGCCGGCTCGGATAACCTTGTGGAGGCCCGGCTCTTCCAACCCGAGGCTCGTCAGATATTCGGCCTGCTCTTCGTCGGCGAGCTGGGCGAGTTCGGCTTCGATCTTCGCTGAGATGACCGCGACGCCGGCGCCTTCATCGCGCGCCCGCACTTCGACCGCTTTCGAATAGGCGTTGCCGCTCGCGGCCGCGTCTTCATCGACATTCGCGACGAAGAGCACGGGCTTCGACGTCAGGAGCTGCAGTCCTTTCCACCCTTTTTCGTCTTCCGGCGCGATCTCGACGCAGCGCGCCGGCTTTCCCTCGCGCAGGGCGTCAAGCGCCTTGTCGACTAGAATCAGCGTCGCTTTTGCTTCCTTGTCCTGGCCCTTGGCCTTTTTCTCAACGCCGATGCGGCGTTTTTCGAGACTTTCGAGGTCGGCCAGCATTAGTTCGGTCTCGACGATCTCGAAATCGGCGATCGGGTCAACCTTGCCGGCGACATGCGTCACGTCCGGGTCATCGAAACAGCGGAGGACGTAAACAACGGCGTCGACCTCGCGGATATTGGCGAGAAACTGGTTGCCGAGCCCTTCGCCTTTCGAGGCGCCTTTGACGAGACCAGCGATGTCGACAAACTGCATCCGCGCCGGAATGATCTCTTTCGATTTTGCGATTTCGGCGAGCTTTTGGAGCCGCGGCTCGGGCACTGCGACGTCGCCGATATTGGGCTCGATCGTGCAGAAAGGATAATTCGCCGCCTGCGCCGCGGCGGTGCGCGTCAGCGCATTGAAGAGCGTCGATTTGCCGACATTCGGCAGGCCGACAATGCCGCATTTGAAACCCATCAGTCATCCTCGAAGCTTAGCGCTGGCGCCGTCGCCCTAGTCATCGTCCCACGAACTACGCGCTGTCCTCCCGTTCGCCGCGCCTTAGCGCGAGCGCTGTCGTAAAGCGCGAGTCGCTGTCGACGAGCGCCGGCGCCGCAGCGGCGATCGCAGCGAGAAGAGGGGAGAGCCACTCGTCATCCGTCTTTGCAAAATCGCCAAGCACATGGCCGGTGACGCGCGATTTGTCGCCCGGATGGCTGATGCCGATCCTGACGCGCCGAAATTCCGGGCCGATATGGGCGTCGATCGATCGCAGCCCGTTATGGCCAGCGACGCCGCCGCCCGTCTTCGCCTTCACCTTGCCGGCGGCGAGATCGAGCTCGTCGTGGAAAACGACGATGTCGCCGGGCGTCGCCTTGTAAAAGCGCATCGCCTCGCCGACCGACTGGCCGCTGTCATTCATGAAGGTTTGCGGCTTCAAAATGATGGCCTTGCGGCCTCCGAGCGCGCCTTCGCGCATTTCAGCCTGAAACTTGCGGCGCGCCGGACCGAAACGGTGAGCCTCGGCGATTGCGTCGACGGCCATGAAGCCGACATTGTGACGATGGCGCGCGTATTTCGCACCCGGATTGCCGAGGCCGACAAGGATGATGAGGTCATGGGCCATCGCGCCGATCTTAAATTTGCGCCGATTTCTTGCGGCCGGACTTCGACACGTCGCCGCAAAATCGGCGCAGGCGCGGGGAAAGGCGAGGGAATTATTCCTTCTTCTCGCCTTCTTCCTTTGCTTCGCCTTCGGCGGCGGGCGCTTCTTCCTCCTCGGGCGCGGCCGCTTCCTCGGCCTCTTCGCTCCGGAGCGCCGACGGAGCAGCGATCGTCGCGATCGTAAAATCGCGATCCGTGATCGTCGGCGTCACGCCTTCGGGCATCTTGATTGACGAGATGTGGACCGCATCGCCGATATCAAGGCCCGTCACATCGGCTTCGAAATATTCCGGAATGGCCGTCGCCGGCGCATAAACCTCGATCGTATGGCGGACGATGTTCAAGACGCCGCCGCGCTTCAATCCCGGCGACAGCTCCTCATTGAGGAAGTGCACCGGGATCTCGACGTCGATGCGGGTCGATTCATCGACGCGCATAAGGTCGACATGGATCGGGAAGTCGCTGACCGGGTCGACCTGCACTTCGCGGGCGATCACCGGCTGCAGGTAGTCCTGGCCCGGAACGTCGATCTTTGCGAGATGCGCTTTCATGCGGCCGGCTTCATGGGCCCTTGTTACCTCATTGACCCGGAGGCGGATCGAAACCGGGCCTGCGCCGCCGCCATAAAGGACGCCGGGAACCCAGCCTTCGCGCCGCGCCGCCCGGGCCGCGCCCTTGCCGGCGCGCTCGCGGACTTCGCAGTAGAAAATGTCGGTCTCAGCCATGACCCTGACCCTCGCAGGCGCGCCGCGCCGGACCCCGCATTCCCGCGGGATATATCCTCAGCGCGGCGATTGAGTTCTCGATTGAGCGGCGCTCTATAGAGGAAAGGTCTGGCCGGAGCAAGCGCCGCGCGCCCGGGAAAAAGGGCCTGCCGCCGGCCCCGCTGCGCATTCGAAGCGCCGCGCCGATCAATAGTCCGGCCAGGCGCTTTTGAGGAAAGCGTCATAGAGCGCTTTGAGACGCGGCTCGCCGGCAAGCGCGGCAAGATTGGCCTCGACAGTCGCCCGGTCCTTTCGCGCGATTGGGCCGGTCAGGGAATCGAATGGGGTCTCGCCGAAACGTTCGACGACGCCGGCGAGATAAGGCCCCAGAATCGGCCCGGGGTCAGCGCCGAGGCGGGCCGCGAAGGCCTTCGCCGTCTCGTTCCAAAGATGCGCCGCGAAATTGCCGCTGAGGACCGCAAGCGCGTGATAGAAGGCGCGATCTTTGGCGGCGATCTTGAGTTCCGGATTGTCCGCGCCCGGCAGAATGGTCGCCAAAGGCGGCGCGCCTTCCTCCCGCGCAAAGGCGATCGCGCGCAATGTTCCAAGCGGCAGTTCGGCGCGCGGGAAAGAATAGAGCGGATGATAGCTCATCATTCCGGGAACGGTCAGCGCGCCCGAAAAACAGATTGCAGTCTTGCCAGCGAGGGCGTCATTCCATTCCTTAGCAAAGCCGGCAAGCGCGCTATCGGGAATAGCGGCGGCGATAATGTCGGCGCCGGCGATGAATGCGCTAAGGCGCGCTGGCCCGCCCGTCGCTTCTTCGCGCGAAACCAATCGCGCGTCGTGGCCGAGCCCACGCGCGTAAGCCGCGAAATTGAGCCCGACGCGGCCCGGTCCGAAGACGAGATAGCGCTTCGTTTTCATGCGTATGCAAACCTGTTGCCCCGCGCCGGAGACAAGCGGGCTTATTTCACAGCGCGGCCAAGGCGTGAAGTCAAACTGCGATTCCCGTCCATGCGATCATTCTGGCGTCCGGCGCGGACGTTCGAAATCTACGCCAAACGGTGCTCGACCAGGCGAGCCCGCGGGAATTTGGCGGCGGACGAAAGGAGCTACGCCATTCCCGAGAAAAGCCTCGCGGCGCGGCCCTTGACTACTAATAGCGCGGCAGAACGTGGAGAGCGGTCCAGCCGTCCGGGTCGAGGCTTATGGCATTGCCGTCGCGATACTGACGGCCCTCGAAGATGCTCGGCGTCAGACCGGTGAGCAGGGCGAGGACCGCGGTTTCGGGGCCATCGCGCTTCGTCTTGATCGCGAGGCAGTCGCCGCCGATCCGCGGCGGACGCCCTGGGTCGACCCAGACGACCTCGCCCGGACGAAAGCGCGGCGTCATGACGTCGTCCGGCGCGTAAAGACCAAAGACCCACTGCGAATTTCGGACATGCGGCGCGCGCTCGCGCCAGTCCACCGCCTCTTCGTGGCGAGAGATCATCCACGAACCATCGCCGGCGCTTCGTGAATGGTAAATCGGCGACATCTCGCCGGCTCGCCGTCCCTCGGCGTTGTTTCCCACGCCGCCGGAGGCCAGACCGAATGGTATCGAGGCACCCAGATATTCGGCGATTTTTTCGGCCTCGTGGTACTTTAATTGGCGCTCGCCCGAGAGAAGGCGAGTAATCGCAGACTTGTCAACACCGATCGCGTTGGCGATTCCAACGCGAGTCTTGGTGGCGTCTCTTTCGAGCGCTTCTCTGATCCATTGAATTATTTGCGACACGCCAACAAAGATGTCTGGCGTCACGACGAAAATCGATTGTGATTGTCGCAATCTTCGGTGAATGAATATTGCTATATTCACAACTATGATGCGAAGAGCGATCCCCTCTTTGCAAAGCTTTCAGCGCTGGACCCGCGCGGCGGCAAGGGCCCAGACGTTAGGTAAGCAACTTATAGTTGCGCGCTTCGCAAGGGCGGAGAGGCCGCCGGCGGACATGCTCTGCCAATTGGTCGCAGCGTGGCGAACCGCCATTACTTCGGCCTTGACGATGCTTTGCAGTCCTACTGCTCTGCGCGCAGTACGAAAGCCGTTGCGATAAAGCCGGCCGCAATGGCCCCGGCCGCCAGCATCGCCGGCGCAAAGGCGGGTGAGAAACCGGCGTTTTCGGCGAGCGCCGTCAATTGGCGCACGAAATGAGATGACGCCGCGAGTTCGCTCGAAATCGAGGCGAACTGCGCGCCTGCGATAATTGCGCCGACGCCGCCGGCGCCTCCTATGACGAGGAGACGCGCCCGCCGGCCTTTTTGCAGTCGCGCGAGCAGGCGCTCCGGAAAACCGTCATGCTCGAGCGCGGCGCGAGCCTCTTCAAAATCTGCTTGGAGCAGCCTTTCTATCGAGTCAGACGACATCTCTCGCTCCATCACGTTTTCGTTCCTCACCGGGCGGCGTCTCCACGCCAAGCGCGGCGCGCATCTTTTCGCGCGCCCGTAATATTTGCGACTTGATCGTGCCGAGCGGCGCGCCGAGCGCCGCCGCCGCTTCGGCGTGCGACATGCCGATGGCGTCGCAAAGCAGAACCGCCGCCCTTTCCGTCTCGGGCAAGTCCTGAAGCGCCCGACGAAGGTCGAGCGATGCGTCGTGCGCCGGCGACGAAGTTTCCCGATCGCCGTTTTCTCCGGCGAGCGCTTCGTCCAAACGCTCGCGAGCCGCTCTCTTGCGCCCCGCCTGCAGAAATTCCCGCCAGGCGATTGCATAGAGCCAGCTTCGAAAAGAGGAGCCGCCGCGAAAAGTCTGAAGGCGCGCATGCGCTTTCAAGAACGCGTCTTGAGCAACATCGTCGGCGGCTGCTCCGTCTGCTCCGAGCCGGCGCAGGAACGCTCTGAGACTCGCCTGATGCCGGCGCGCCAGTTCGCCGAAGGGCGCGCTGCTTTCGCCCGTCTTGGCGAGAGCGACGAGCTCGATGTCGGTCAGATCCAACAAGGCCTCCTAACGCCGCAGCGTCCGCCTCTTCAGACAATCGGCTCGCGCGGCGCAAAGAAATGAAAGGCGACATAAGCGATCCCGATCAACCCCGGAAACGAAGCGACCCCGATCATCGCGCGGAGCGTATCCTCCTCGTTCATGACCGCGCCAAACACGATGAAGGCGAGGGCGACGGCGATAAGAATGACGCCTTTGCGCAAGTCTCCATAAGGGCCCACTTTGTCTCGAATGATCGCCTCGACAAGGGCGGCGTCGACTTGGCCGGTCCTTTCGATTGCGACCTTGATCGCATCGTAAACGATCCTGCGCTTTCGGTAGCTGAAGAAATAGGCAGCGAGGAAGACTAGGGCGACGGCCGCGAATAGGGCGATCGGCACGATGATTTCAACACCCACTGGTCCGTTCCTTTCGAAGGCGCCGCTCGGCGGCGACTGGTTCTCATCCTTAGATGCCCCAGGTCCCGTATTTGGATGAGCAGCGGGCGGGAATCCGTCGACCGCCCGAAAGGCGCGGCAGCCTTGGTCTGCCGGGGCGGTTCGCCGCAGGCGCCCGCCGCAAATCTGTTGGAGGCAGGGGCAGGGCCCGTCTGGAATCGCCCCCTAAATCCGGTTAGAGAGGCCACGCCCGCCGGGCGGTCTTTGCCCAAAAAGAAAGCGACACTCGATGTCCGACACCCGCATCGTCAAGGTCAATGGCCGTGAAGTAGAAGTAGCGGCCAATCTTACTTTGCTGCAGGCCTGTGAGGCCGCGGGCGAGGAGATACCGCGCTTTTGCTATCATGAGCGGCTGTCGGTTGCGGGCAATTGTCGGATGTGCCTCATCGAGGTGAAGGGCGGGCCGCCGAAACCGGTCGCTTCATGCGCGCAAAATGTCCGCGACCTACGGCCCGGCCCGGACGGGTCGCCGCCCGAACTCTTCACCAACACGCCGATGGTGAAGAAGGCGCGCGAAGGGGTGATGGAGTTTCTGCTCATCAACCATCCGCTCGACTGTCCGATCTGCGATCAGGGCGGGGAGTGCGACTTGCAGGATCAGGCCGTCGCCTATGGCCGAGACGGCTCGCGCTATGCAGAGAACAAGCGCGCCGTTGACAATAAATATATGGGCCCGCTGATCAAAACGATCATGACGCGCTGCATCCAGTGCACGCGCTGCGTGCGCTTTGCGACGGAGATCGCCGGCGTCGACGATCTCGGGCTCATCAATCGCGGCGAGGACGCCGAGATCACGACCTATCTCGAAAAGGCGGTGGAAAGCGAACTCACCGGCAATCTGATCGACGTCTGCCCGGTCGGCGCCTTGACCTCGCGGCCTTACGCTTTCGAGGCGCGACCGTGGGAGCTGACGAAAACCGAGACGATCGACGCGATGGACGCGGTCGGCTCCAATATCCGCGTCGATGTGCGGGGGCGTGAAATTCTGCGCATCCTGCCGCGCATCCATGAAGACGTGAACGAAGAATGGATCTCGGACAAGACGCGCTTCATATGGGACGGCCTCAAGCGCCAGCGACTCGACAAGCCCTATATCCGCGAGAACGGGAAATTGCGCCCTGCAAGCTGGGACGAGGCGCTTTCGCTCGTCGCGACGAAACTGAAAGCGACGCAGCCGAACAAAATTGCCACGGTCGTCGGGGATCTCGTTCCGACCGAGGCCGTCAAAGCGCTGAAAGATCTGATGCGCGCGATCGGAACGCCGCATTTGGATTGCCGCCAGGACGGCGCGCCGCTCGGCGGGGCGCGCGAAAGCTATCTCTTCAATACGGGCATTGCGGGCCTCGAGCGCGCTGACGCGATCCTCCTTATCGGGACCAATCCGCGCCACGAGGCGCCGATCATCAATGCGCGCATTCGCAAGGCCTGGCTTCACAATCTCGATTTGAAAATTGGTCTCATCGGCGAACAGCGCGACTTGACTTACGCTTATGATCATCTCGGCGATGGGCCGCAGGCGCTCGCCGATCTCGCGGCGGGCAAAGGCGCCTTCTTC
>OBLQ010000154.1_pt1 | contig 24057 bp, 23 predicted proteins | sample 1519881 | NCBI WGS metagenome assembly OBLQ01 (sample SAMN01911456, study PRJEB22533) | soil metagenome | biome: Soil | place: Malaysia | collected 2012-04-30 | depth DG_metagenome m | reverse complement strand
CCCGCACACGACTTCTCCTTGTGACACGGCCGGGCATCCTCTACGCTCCGCGTCTTACACGCGGGCCGGCGTTCGGCAGGACGTCCCGGCAGAAGGGCAGGGTCAGGCAAATGAAACGCTGTTCATTTTTGGTCGTTGCGACGGCGATCGTGGCCGTCGCCGCGCTGCTGGCGGGGGCATTCACTCCCGCGCTTGCGGCGGGCAAACAACCCAACATCGTGCACATCGTGGCCGACGATCTGGGATGGAAGGACGTCGGCTTCAACGGTTGCACGGACATCAAGACGCCCAACATCGACAGGCTGGCGGCGGGCGGCGCGCGGCTGACACAGTTCTACGTGCAGCCCATGTGCACGCCCACGCGCGCGTGTCTGATGACGGGACGCTATCCGTTCCGGTACGGGCTGCAGACCGCGGTCATTCCCTCGGTGTCGTCGTACGGGCTGGATACCACGGAGTGGCTCATGCCGCAGTGCCTCAAGCAGGCCGGCTATGAAACCGCCATCATCGGCAAGTGGCACCTCGGCCACGCCGATCCCAAATACTTTCCCGACCAGCGCGGCTTCGACTACCAGTACGGCCCGATGATCGGGGAGCTGGACTATTTCACGCACGAAGAACACGGCGTGCTCGACTGGTTCCGCAACGGCCAGCCCGTCAAGGAAGAGGGCTATACCACCACGCTGCTGGGCGAGGATGCAGTGCGCCTGATCCAGAAGCACGACACCAAAAAACCGCTCTATCTGTATCTGACGTTCAACGCGCCGCACACGCCCTATCAGGCGCCGCAGGATTACATCGACAGGTACAAGGACATCCCGGATCCGACGCGACGCACCTACGCGGCCATGGTCTCCTGCCTGGACGACGAAATCGGACGTGTGGTGGCCGCACTCGACAAGAAGGGCATGCGCAAGAACACGTTGATCATCTTCCACAGCGACAACGGCGGCACGCACAACGCCATGTTCGCCGGCGTCATGACCGACATGTCGAAGATCAAGATTCCGTGTGACAACAGTCCCTACCGTGACGGGAAGGGGTCGCTGTATGAAGGCGGCACACGCGTGTGTGCGCTGGTCAACTGGCCGGGGCGTGTGAAGCCGGGTGTTGTCGATGGGATGATCCACGCGGTGGATCTGTATCCCACGTTGGCCGCGCTGGCGGGCGCGTCCACAGCGAAGTGCAAACCGCTGGACGGCCTCGACGTGTGGAACACGCTTTCCACCGGCGCTCCTTCGCCACGCACCGAAATCGTCTACAACATCGAACCGTTCCGCGGTGCAGTACGGGAAGGAGACTGGAAGCTGATCTGGCGCACGCTGCTGCCTTCGAGTGTGGAGCTGTACAACATCGCGCAGGATCCGTCGGAAACGGACAACGTGGCTGCATCCCACCCCGACAAGGTGGCGGCCCTGCAGGAGCGCATCAACGCGCTGGCGAAGGAGGCAGTCAAACCCCTTTTCTTCATCGACCAGATGAAGGTCGTGATGACAAACATGAACGGCGAGCCGGTGCTGCCGACGGATCCGGGGTACGGCGATCCCGATACTCCCTGATTCGCAACCGGCGACACGCGACACTCGCCCGCAAACAAAAGGGCCGCGCACGTGCGCGGCCCTTTTTGTTGCCGGAGTATCCGGTGCCGGCTACTTCTTGATGTTGTTGGTCGAACGGACGAACGCCGCCACGTCGTCGTGAATCGCCTTCAACGACTCCTGGTGTGCGTACACCATGTGTCCGGACTGATAGTAGTGATAGGTGATGTTGCTCTGCAGCTTGGCCGGAATCTTGAGGTGCTGCATCTCGTACCAGCCCTCGTAGAACGGCGTCGCGATGTCAAAATAGCCGCCCGTCAACAGCACCTTGAGTCCCGGGTTCTGCTTCATGGCCATGGCCAGGTCGGGCATGGTGTTGCACACACCCAGATCGCCGCCGCCGAACTGTCCCGGCTGGCTGTGATGGAAGTCCCACTTGCGCCACAGGCCGGCAAAGGGGCACACACCCAGATCGCCGCCGCCGAACTGTCCCGGCTGGTTGTGATGGAAGTCCCACTTGCGCCACAGGCCGGCAAAGGGTTTGTAGGTCCGGTCGTGGCCGAACTTCAGTGTCTTGCGCGCGTATTCGTTGAACGCCGACACGTACGCGGATGCGATGGCCGCCGACTGCGGATCGTACTCCGCTTCCTTGCTGAGGGGATCCAGCGTGGGGCCCGAGAAGCGTGAGTCGAGACGCCCGGTGGTGGTGTCGGTATCGTCCTGCAGATTCTTTTCGAACTCGCCGCCGTCGATACGCAGATTGGCTTTCAGGATGTACGCGACCGGCAGACCGGTGTATCCGTGCAGCTTTTCGGCCATGGCCTTGCGCTCGTCGTCGCTGAGCTGCGCGCCCTTGAGAAGGGCCGTCGCATACTCACCGCTGGCGAACGCTTTGACCTCGTCCAGAAACGCATCCAGCGTGGCGGGCGCGTCACCCGGCAGCTTGTGGTGGTACCAGGCGGTGGCCGCATACGTGGGGAGCGCCACCACGTACGGCAGGTCCATGCCGGGATTGCTTTCGGCGTCGTCCACGCTCAGGTCGAAGTTGAGAATCTGCGAAAGCATGACCACGCCGTTGATGTCGAGCGCGTAGCCACCCTGCAGCATGTTCACCAGTACCGCGGCGCGCGGCGTTCCATAGCTCTCGCCGAAGATGTACTTGGGCGAATTCCATCGCCCGTACCGGGACAGAAACGCGGTAATGAACTCGGCAAACGCGTGCGCGTCCGCGTCGACGCCGTAGAAAGATTTCTCCGCGTTCTTGCCGGCGATGCGGCTGAACCCGGTTCCCGGCGCGTCGATGAACACCAGGTCGGCGACGTCCAGCAGACTGTAATCGTTGTTCACGATGTCGTAGGGAGCCGCGGGTGTATGGCTGTCATCCGCCGTAATCACGCGGCGCGGACCGAACGCACCCATGTGCAACCACACCGTCGCCGAACCCGGACCGCCGTTGAACAGAAACATCACGGGGCGCTTTGTCGCCTCCGCGCCGTTCTTGAAGTAGGCCACGTAGAACATCGACGCTTCGGCGTCAGGATTCCTGTCCTCGGCGTCGGCCTTGCTGTCCTTGTCGGGTTTGGGCGCGGCGTCGTCCCACCCCTTCGGGTGCACCACAATGGTTCCGCACTCCGCCCTGTAATCGACGCGCGTACCTTCCACCGTCACCGTACCGTTGGTGGTCACGGTTTCGGGCGTAAAGTACTGGCTGTTGGTATTCTTCGGTTCTTCCTTCGCGGTTTTGTCACCGGCCGGCTTGTCTTTGGCCGCAGCCAACGACGCAACCAGGAGTGCGGCAATGACAGATGCGAGAAGCAGGGAACGTTTCATGAGTCGACAACCTCTTGGTGTGATGCGAACCCATGCCGGCGCCGGAGCGGTGAGTATCCCGATGCGGTCGCGGCAGTCACCGCGCCGGCGATGCAAACTCGCCGCTGCGGGAACAAGGTTCAGGATGGCATACGCCGGAATGCAGAATCGAGATTGATTCCGCGGCCGGTATCATGCGCCTTTGCTGTGCCGAATGCAACCGGGAACGCGGCGCTTCACCGCAGGTTTCCCGGTTCCTGGCGGTGCAGAGGGAACCCGTATCCGGCCATGAATGACAGCGTGTTGTTCTTCGCGTTCAGGTCCTGGTTCCACGAAATGAGCCCCAGCTCCCAACGCGCGTCCAGCAGGATGACTCCCGAGCCCAGTTCGTAGTCCAGTCCGGCGCCGATGACCACGCCCACGTCGACGTTGCGCGAATGATCCTTCAGGTCGATCTCTTCGCCGTCGACGATCCTGTTCCTGAGCAGAAACCCCACCGCGGGGCCGACAAACAGCGCGGGGTGGAAGAAGCTGTCGCTTCCCCAGGCGAAGCGCACCAGCAGCGGAACCTCGATGTAGTCGGTCTGCTGCTCGGTGGTCACCGCGTCGGTGTACGTCGCGCCGCGCTGCGAATACAGCACCTCCGGTTGCAGGGACCAGTAGTCACTCCATGCGAAGCGCGCGAATATGCCTGCAATCAGTCCGGTGTTGGAGGAGTTGTTGTAGACGTCGTTGCCGGTGAAGTTGGCAACATTGATTCCGCCCTCGATACCGACGGTAACGTCACGGGCGTAGGAGACGGTTCCCGGCATCAGGGTCGCGATCAAGAGCAGCACGACGCAGCATCTGCCACGCATGGTCATCCCCCTTCCGGCGTCAACCGAGACTTGCGCTATCGCCACTGTGCGTCTCACGCTAGAATACCGCCCGATGCACACATACGAACTTCACCGTTCCCAGATCATTCACCGTCCGCGCGACGTGGTGTTTGCCTTCTTCGCCGACGCCGGGAATCTGGAAACCATGACACCACCGTGGTTGCAATTCCGAATCCTCACGCCCGCGCCCATTGTCATGCACGCGGGTCTGCGCATTGACTATGCGTTGCGTATTCACGGAATACCCGTGCGCTGGGCCAGCAAGATCACGGCATGGGAGCCGCCTTTTCGCTTCGTCGACGAACAGATACGCGGGCCCTACCGGGTGTGGATCCACGAACATCGGTTCGAGGACGTGGCCGGTGGAACGCGCGTGTCGGACCACGTGCATTATGCGGTGCCGGGCGGCGCCCTGGTTCACCGATTTCTGGTTGCGCCCGATCTGGAACGCGTCTTCCGGTTCCGGCACGACCGCCTGGCCGGGATCTTTTCGGCCTGATTCCTACTCTGCGGCTTTCTCCGGAATCAGGTGCACCGTCTGTGTCGGGAATGCGAACGAACTTCCCGCTTTCTCGACCACATCCATGAACTGCAGCAGTATTTCCTGCCGGATCAGCTGGAACTCGCTGAATTCCGGCGTCTGGAACCACGCCATGATCTGAATGTTCAGCGAGGACGCGCCGAACTCCTTGAAACGCACGACCAGCGCGTCGGGCCAGATCTTGGGATGCGAGCGCAACACTCTCTCGAATCCCTCCAGCACCTCGCGCATCTGCGCGGCGGTGGTCTCGTAGACGAGGCCGATGTCGCACGCCAGGCGCATGCGGTCGCGCTCGGTGAGCGATTCGAGCCGCATGTCGGCCAGTTTTCCGTTGGGAATACTGATCACGGTGCGATCCAGTGTGCGCACGCGTGTGGAGCGCAGACCGATGGATTCCACGGTTCCCACGAAATCCTCGATCTTGACGAAATCACCCTCGCGAAACGGCTGGTCGGCGCCGATGGAGAACGCGCCGAAGAGATTTTCGACGGTCTTCTGGGCGGCCAGCGCGAGCGCCAGACCGCCGATACCGAGTCCGGCAATGACACTGCTGACCGAATACCCGAGTTCAGAGAGGAATGCGATGATGCCTGCGGCCACCACCAGAATCTTCCCCACGCGCGCCATCAACGGGAAGAGGGAGCGCACTCCCGGGCGGCTGGCGGCCCACGGTGACAGCGCGACCACCTGTTGCGCAACGTCGATGGAACGCAGCAGCGCCCAGAAGAATGTGAGCAGGTAGCCGGCGCGCAGGGCACGGTGCGCGAAAACGGCGGCCGGTTTGTAGAAACCCATCCACGGCAGCATGAGATGGATCGCGATCAGGGCCCACAACAGGGTGAGCGGTCCGCTCATGCGTTCCAGAATGGCGTCGTCCCACTGATTGCGGGTGCGGCGCACGATGCGCCGGAGGATGGCGCGCGAAACGCGGTTGAACACCAGCCCCATGAGCCATCCCAGCACCAGCAGGACGGGTAACGCCAGCCACTGCCAGTACACCACTTCGCCCGGACCGGGACGCAGCAGTCGCGCCGGCAGACGGTCGAGCAGCCAGTGAAACTTCAGGAGACGGTACCAACCGTCGATGCGCCGCACCGTGGCGCGGGAAAACAACCAGCGCCCGCTGCTGGAACGCACCAGGCGCACCGGTTGCATGTTGCCGCCGCGCCCCGCAATCTGCGCGATCTCATCGGTTCCGCGGGCGAGCCCATCGTTCTCGTCGCCCTCCGGGGCGGATGAGATGGCGTCGAGGTCCAGCCAGGCGTGGCGGTCGAGGACCGCCTTGAGGTGCCGCGCCAGTTCCGCGCCGCGCACGGTGTCGGCGGGGGCAATGTCGAGGTAACGTGCGGCCCCCGCGTAGTTGCCCGTGCGACACAGGTCCAGAAAGTGCGTGACGCTCGCACGCGGGGTGTTTTCGAGAGTGCTCTCGGTTTCGCCGTGCCCGCTGGATGAAGCGGTGGTGTCGGACAACTGGGCCGCGACCAACCCCGCGGGGAAGAGAAGCCCGGCCACGACCATAACGTGCATCCAACGGGAAATCCGGTGCGAGTCACACGTGAACAACGGAAGTCACCTCCGAATTGACAGGCGGCTGAGAACCAGGCTCATAATCGGCGTTCCAGCGGGAACGCGGAAGGCTCAGAATAACACGGTTGCTCGAATCGGCAAGCCAGGACGCACGCGACGGGTAATTTTACCGTGCATTTCGGGGGCAATCGGGTTAGAAAATAGCCATGGCCGCCGCCGGGCCGGCCCACGTGGGAACGCCTCCACGATCATTGAGGAGAATCAGCGTGGATCGAATTCGAGTTGCTACTCTGCAATACTTCATCCGGCCCATATCATCGTTCGATCAGTTTCGTGACCAGGTGGAGGGACTCGTGGACACCGCGGCCGACTACAAGGCCCAGATGCTGGTTTTCCCCGAGTACTATACGGTTCAGCTGCTTACGCTCGAGGACGTACGCCGGCCCATTCGCGATCAGATTCGCACGCTGGCGCGCCAGAAGGACCGCTACGTGGAGATGATGTCGACACTGGCGAAGCGCCACCACATTCACATTGCAGCGGGAACCATCCCCACCATCGGCGACGACAGCGAGCTGCACAACGAGTGCTTCTTCTTTGGTCCCAGCGGCGCACACTCGTCGCAGTGCAAGATCCACATGACACGCTTCGAAAAGGAGGAGTGGTTCGTCAAGCCGCGCAACGAATTTCGTATCATCGAAACCGAGTTTGGCCGCGTGGCGATTGCCATTTGCTACGACGTGGAATTTCCCGAGCTGGCACGTGTGGCGGCCCGGGAAGGGGCCACCATTCTGGTGGTGCCCAGTTGTACGGACGACCGGCAGGGGTTCCTGCGTGTGCGCTACTGTGCGCACGCCCGCGCGATTGAAAATCAAATGTATGTGATTCACTCTGCCACCGTGGGCTCACTCCCCATGGTTCCGGCGGTGTCATTGAACTACGGTCTGGCGTCGATTCTCACGCCCAGCGATTTTCCGTTCTCCCGGGACGGCATCCTGGCCGAGGGAATCGCCAACCAGGAAACCATGGTGATCGGTGAGCTCAACCTCACCACCCTGCTGGAATCGCGCGAAACCGGTACCGTCCTCCCGTTGCACGACAGCGTGGCCTCGTCCGAGGTCAAGAAGCACGTCGAAGTGGTGACGCTCGCCTAGGAGATTACATGATCAAGATTCGGGAACTCGAACCGGGCGATTTCGAAGGAGTAGCCCGGCTCGCGCTGAAGATATATCCCTCGGGACCGCCATGGTCGGACGAGCAACTGATGTCGCATCTGCGTGAATTTGCCGAAGGGCAGCTGGCGGCCATCGACGAGTCCACCGGCGAGCTGGTGGGCTACGCCGCCTCGCTCATCATCTTCTGGGACGACTACGACATCCAGAGCAACTGGCGGGATTTCACCGACCACGGATACTTCACCAATCACGACCCGGTGCGCGGGCGTACGCTGTACGCCGCCGATGTGATGGTGGACCCCGACCGGCAGGGCGAAGGCATCGGCAAGCTGCTGTACGCGGCGCGCCACGATCTGATGAGCCGTCTGAAACTGCTGCGCATCCGTGCCGGCGCGCGCCTGCAGGGATATCATCGCTACAGTGCGACCATGTCCCCCGAAGCCTATGTGCGCGATGTGGTGGCCGGAAAACTGTCCGACGCCACGCTGTCCTTTCAGCTCAAGCGCGGCTTCAAGGTGATCGGCGTGGCCGCGGGATACATGCGGCACGATCCCAAGAGCCTGGGCTACGCCGCTGTTATCGAGCTGATTAACTCCGAGGTGGCCACGGAGGAAGACTACCGGCACCAGCGCGAGAGCCCGTTCTTTGTCGATTCGCGATAAGTCGGGCTTCAATCCGCCGCTGGGAAGGTGATAGCATGATGTCACCGCGAAAACCGGAGGGTGCCCCCATGTCCAATTACCGAGGACCGGATTCGGGAACGCCGGCGGCCGTCTGGCTGATCGGCTGGTTGTTCACCATTGGTTTCGCCCATCTCACGGTGAAGAAGGCGCTGCTGGGAATTGTCCTGTGGGCGTACTTCCTGGGCGAGAAACTCGCGCGCTAGCGCACATCAGGGCCGCATGAAACCCAACTCTGAACTCAGCGAAAGCATCAAGACGGCGTTCGAGCGCAACGGGCGCGCCATGGAACTGCGACCGGCCGTGGGCCAGAAGACCGCGGTGACAGTCGTGCGCGTGGTCGAGGGCGCGCACGCGGTTGCCGAAGAGGGGCGCTGGAAAGTGTCGGCGGACCTCAGCGAGAAGTCGGGCGGTACCGCGCAGGGCCCGGATCCCGGGCTGCTCGTGCGCTCGGCGCTGGGCACGTGCCTCGCCATGGGATACGTGATCTGGGCCGCCCACCTGGGGGTTCCCGTGTCCAATGTCGAGGTGGAGATTCAGGCCGATTTCGACGCCCGCGGGCAACACGACGTGCCGGGTGTTGACCCCGGATTCTCCGAAGTTCGCTATCACGTCCGCATCCAGAGCGATGCGCCCCAGGCCGACATCGAACGCGTGGTTGAGACCTCCGACCGTGCCAGCATGGTGGGCGATGTGTTCCGCCGGGCGCACACCCTCAAGCGCACGCTCAGCGTGACGCGCAAGGGGGCGTAACAATGGACGCGAAACTGCAGCAGCGCGTTCAGCGCTACGGATGGGACCGGGCCGCGTCCACCTACGAGCAGAGCTGGCAGGCGCAGCTCGAGCCCGCGCAGAACCGGTTGATGGAAATGGCGGCGTTGCGCCCCGGCGAGGCCGTGCTCGATCTCGCGTGCGGCACCGGGCTGGTGACGTTTCGCGCCGCGCAGGCGATCGGCCCGGACGGTCGCGTCACGGGAACGGACATTTCCGACGCCATGATCGAACAGTGTGTGCGTGCGGCCGGAGAGCGCGGCGTTGGCCACGCCGAGTTCCGGCGGATGACCGCCGAGCAGCTGGATTTTCCCGACGCATCCTTCGACGCCGTGTTGTGCGGGCTGGGAATGATGTACGTCACCGATTTTGCGGGATCGATCCGCGAAATGTTCCGCGTTACACGCCCGGGAGGCCGCGCGGTGTCGGCGGTGTGGGGACGTCGTGACCGCTGCGGATGGGCGGAGATATTTCCCATTGTGGAACGGCGCGTGGCGTCCGACGTGTGCCCCATGTTCTTCCAGCTCGGCACCGGCGACGTGCAGAAGACGTTGTTCGAGGCGGCCGGTTTCACCGACGTGCGCAGCGAGCGCATCGAAACTTCATTGCTCTATTCCAATGGAGAAGAGGCGTGCGTCGCGGCGTTCGCGGGCGGGCCGGTGGCCATGGCCTACTCGCGCTTCGACGAAGCCACGCGCGCCGGCGCGTACGCGGAGTATCTGGAATCGATTGCGTCGCACCGCCAGGGAAGCGGTTATGCCGTTCCCGGGGAATTCGTGATTACCGCGGGTACCCGCAGCCGTTAGCAACATCATTCTGCGCGATCTCGCCCATGTGTGAGGCGTCTTACAGACAGGCGCCCGGCTCCTTTTCATACTTCCTGCATGACCGACGTGGTCCATACTTCCTGCATGACCGACGTGGTCCGCAGCGAAGACTTCTCGCGGGTACAGAGCGGCAAATCATCCTGACAAGAAGGAGGACGGACATGAATCGTGCCACCGTCGTATGTGCGGTGATGGTCGCGCTGGCCGCGGCCGGGTGCACCAACAAGGATCTCATGAAGCAGAAGGACGCCCAGATCGCGGATCTGCAGGCCCGCAACGACCAGCTTCAGCAGCAGCTGGGTGACCAGAAGAAAATGACGGACGACCTGAACACGCAGCTGGCGGATCTGCAGGAACAGAAGCGCGTGCTGATCCAGGAGCGGGACGGTCTCACGCAGATCACCCTCAACGGGTCCGCGACGTTTCCGTCCGCCAACGCCGACCTGTCGCGCGACGGAAAGGAAGCCATCGACCGCGTCTGGAGCGTGCTGCAGAACTATCCCGACCGGCACATTCTCGTGGAAGGCCACACCGACGACCGTCCGATTCGTCCCGATTACCGGCATGTGTTCGCGTCCAACTGGGATCTGTCGTCGGCGCGCGCGCTGGCGGTCCTGCACTACATCGAACACAAGTACGGACCCCAGCCGGACCGCCTGTCTGCGGTTGGATACGGGGAGTTCAGACCGGTTGCGGACAACTCGACGCGGGCGGGACGCGCCCAGAATCGGCGCGTGGTCATCACCGTGGGCAGCAAGATGGACATTCAGCAGCGCCAGATCCAGGCGGACAGCCTGACGGTGGGCTCGCCCGAAAACCTCAACCCGTGAGGCGGCGCAACCGGTCGGAGTCGCGGATAAAGATGGTCTGACGGCGCATCGCGATCAGACCCTGGCGCTTGAACGTGTTGACGGCCACGCTGGCACTTTCGCGCGTGGATCCGATGAGATCGGCCAGGTCCTGTTGCGTCAGTCGAACGTTGATGGCGGTTGCTCCCTGGCCGTCGCCGGGGAACTCCGTCGCCAGGCGCAAGAGGACGCGTGCCAGCCGCGCCGACACGTCACGGAACACCATTTCGTCGAGGCGTGCACTGACACTGGCCAGACGGTCGGCGGTGAGGCGCACCATCTCGGCGGCGAACTCGGGTATGCGGACCAGCTGGTCGAAGGCGCTGGCCGGCATGCTTCCGGCGCTGGCCGGCATGCTTCCCACGATGGATTCGTCCAGCGCCACCGCACTCGACGACAACGGTGAGCCTGCGGACTCGGTCCCGAACAACTCTCCCGGTCCCACGATGAACAGAATCAATTCACGGCCGGTGCGCGGATCGACGCGCGCCACTTTCACACGGCCGTCCAGCAACACGAACACTCCCTGCGCGTCGCGCCGGGAGGCAAACACAATTTCACGGCGACGATAAATGTTGACGCGCAGTGTGCGCACCAACGCGTCGAGCTGCGCCGGATCCAGTTTGTGAAAGGGTGCAGTGCGGGCCAGCACGCCCGCGTGAATGTTCCCCGAACTCATGCGTGACCTCCGGCGGGACAGGATGCGAGTGCGGTGGGGCGAGGCACGGTGATTATACGCCCGTGCGTGCCGGGTGTGCCCGGCCACTTCCCGGGGGCACCTGTGAGAGGTCTAAATCTCTGTGGTATCAGGCTTTTTGGATTGCTTGAGAATGGCGCGCAGAGTGTTGTCCGCGTCACCCCGCTCGAGCAAGAGCGCCACTTCGTCGCCGTCAATTGCGATTCCGTGGCACTCGCGGCACACCTCGTACACGATGTCCTGCGTCCGCTGCACGAACATGTCCCCACCGCACTTGGGACACAGCAGCCAGTAGTGCGCCCACATCTTCTGCTGGCGGCGCTCGGCGCGTTTGCGGTCGAGGCGTGCACGGGCCTTCGCCAGCGAGTCGCTGCCGGCGGTGGTGGCGGTCTTGCGCCGCGGGGAACGGGAGGTGGATTGCGGTTTGCCGGTCATGGTAGTGTTTTCGTTGATTCAGGTATTGTCCCACTTGCTTTTTCCCGCTGTCAACGCATGGACCGCATCCGTTCCCCACACACCGCCACCCGGCGCACCGAGCCGAAAATGCGCGAGCGCGCCATTGCCGCCATGCGTGACGCCGTCTCGGACGGGAAGGCGGCTTCGGTGACGGAAATCGCCCATCGCGACCGCGATCCCTTCCGCATCCTGATTTCGACCATCCTGAGCCTGCGCACCAAGGACGAGGTGACGTCGGCCGCGTCGGAGCGCCTGTTCAGGCTCGCACAGACGCCGGGTGCGCTGGCGGTGCTCACGCCGCGGACCATCGAGCGCGCCATCTATCCCGTGGGGTTCTATCGCACCAAGGCCCGCACCGTGCGTGAGACGGCGCGGCGTCTGGAGAAGGAATTTGGCGGCAGGGTTCCGGACACCATCGAGGAACTGCTGACGTTCAAAGGGGTGGGGCGCAAGACGGCGGCGCTGGTCGTGTCGCTGGGCTATGCCCGGGAGGCCATATGCGTCGACACACATGTCCACCGCATCTCCAACCGCCTGGGCTGGGTGGACACGCGTACGCCCGAGCAAACTGAACGGGCGCTCATGATCGTGCTTCCGCGGCGGCACTGGATTGGAATCAACGACACCATGGTGAGTTTCGGACAGCGCGTCTGTATGCCGGTTTCGCCGCGCTGCTCCGCCTGCCCCCTGCACGCGTACTGCCCCCGTCGCGGCGTCACCCGGCACAGGTAGGTGCGCGGATACCTCCGTTGCGCGGCGGGCCCGCCTCTGCTATGATCGCGGACCCGCAATCCAAAAGGAAGTCTGTTCATGAAATATGTCGTGCGCGCCGCGCTGGTGCTTGCTGCCGCTGCGGTGCTCGGTCTTGCGTGTGGCAAGAAGACCAAAGTCAGCCAGGCCACGGCCTTCCCCGATTCCATCGTGGGGAGCGAACTCATCGCGGTGGTCAACGGCGACAGCATCTGGGGCAAGGACCTGCAGGTTCTGGCCTATGTTTCGATGGTGGGCCCCGATTCGCTGCACAGCCCGTCGTTCAACACCAAGCTGCTCGATCAGATGATCGACCGCTTCGTGTTCGTGAAGGAAGCCCGGGCGGCCGGAACCACGGCGCCTGATTCCATCGTCGACATGATGATGAAACAGTTCACCGCCAACTTCAGCAAAGAGCTGGCGGGCGAACTGGGCCAGCAGGGGCTGAAGCCGGTCGACTTCCGGCGCGCCATCCAGCGCGATCTGCTCATCCGCTCGTACGTGAGAGAGAAGATCCAGCCCTCCATTACGATTTCGGATGCCGACTGCCGCGCGTACTTCGACGAACACAAGGACCAGTTCGCGGGCATGGACAGCGTGCGCGTGCGGCACATCATTCTCCAGAACCGTCCGGCGGACACCGACAAGGACCTGGAGCAGCGCAAGCAGCTTCTGGAAAGCATCCGCAAGCGTGTGCTCAACGGTGAAAAGTTCGCGCCGCTGGCGAAAATGTATTCCGAAGACAGCTCGGCCGAGCGCGGCGGCGATCTCGGGTTCTTTGCGCGCGGTCAGATGGTCCGGGAATTCGAGGATGTGGCGTTCGGGCTCAAGAAGGGCGAAGTGAGTCCGGTGTTCAAGACGCAGTTCGGATATCATCTGGTGCAGTGCGTCGACAAGAAAGCGCCGGGCCCACCCGTCTATGAAAACGCCAAGCCGAGAATCGAAGCCATGCTGAAGCAGCAGGCGCTGGGCACGGATCTGCAAAACCGCTTGAAACGGAATCGGGAAACGGCGACAATCGTGCGCAACTATCAAACGGGGGCTTAACTCAGCGGGAGAGTACTATCTTCACACGGTAGGAGTCACTGGTTCAAATCCAGTAGCCCCCACCATTCAAAACGGCTGCGGCGCGTGTGCGCCGCGGCCGTTTTCTTTTTGCGTCAATCGGGTGCGCCCGGCTTGAGAGGGAGCTTGTGATCGATATAGTACTGCAGCGACTTCGCCTTCTCGATCAGCTCCCGGTTGCCGGTTTGCGTGAGCAGCTTGAGATACGGCGCGGCGGCGTCCGGCTGGCCCAACTGCACCTGCACGTACGCTGCCGAATACAGCGCCGACGGATTGTCGGGTGCGTAGTGGATGACTGTATTGATCTCGTCGCGTGCCTTCTCGTACATCCCGGCGTCCATGTAAGTGTCGGCCATCGCCAGCCGTGCCCGGGTAAAGCGCGGCGCCTGGCGCAGACAGGTATCCAGCAGTTTCCTGGCTTCCTCGCCGTTACCTGACAGACGCGCGCGCGTCGCGTTGGCGTAGGTGAGCATCAGCCACATGACGTGGTTTCGAAAGTGCAACAGGTCACGGCCGTCGCGTGCGAACAATTCCCGCTGAAAAAAGAGGGGGTGGTCGGTGAGAAACACGGGTTGCATGGTATCCGTGACCTTGAAGAGCCGGTAATGATCGTTCTCATACAGCAGCGTGAAGTGGGTCAGGGTTTCGGGTTCGAAATGCATGCGCACTGCGACCGAAGAAGGATCGATGGCGTTCGTGCCGGCCAGATACTGCAGCGAGTACGGACCGTCGTCGAGCAGCACGTCGATGCTGTACACCACGTAGTCGACCTTTTCCCTGCGGCACAATTCGTAGAACGATCCTTCATCGCCGTAGAACGCCCGTATCAAATCGGTGTGCCGGTGGGCGGGTTCGCGCGACGTGGTGCCGGGAAGTTGCACGATGGTGCGCCCGGTGAATGCGAGCAGCAACCCGGACACATCCTCGGGCGCCAGAATGCTTTCGCGCACCAGGGTGCCGGTGGAAACGAAACGCACCAGTTCGCGGTTGATGTTTTCAAAACTGATCCAGGGAAAGCGTGAAGGATCGCGTTCCACCACATCCGCGCGCGCCGAGATCTGGAACGCGATATCCCCCCGGCTGTCAGCCAGCACAACGCCCGCGAGCGCGGTGTAGCATCCGGTAGCCACCCACATCGATTGCTTCCAGCGCCGCCAGTCCACCGCGATGGCCGCCCCGGAAACCACGACAATCAACGCCGTTGCCGCGACCGGAAGCAGGCTGCGGTCCAGCCAGCCGGCGAGCGCCGCCAGTGCCGTGACCACCGCGACCGCGAGTACGCGCGCGCGCGACGTGCGTGTGTTGCGGTTGAGGCCCCACGCCACCGCGCACAATCCCCACGGAAGCAGGAACGCAATTATCTGCTCCGCTGTTGCCGGCGCGCGTTCGGCCGACCACAGGTGGCGCATCCAGTCGGAGAAGTGGCGTGGCCACCACCGTCAGCAGCAGAGTTCCGGCCACGAACACCGCGGGAGCGCGCCACTGCGCCCGGGCGCGCCCGGGCAGCAGGGCGGCCACGGCCGCACTGACAGCGGCCGCCACCATCCACGATCCGAAGGCGTGCGTGGCGAGCAGATGGGGAAGCACGCAGGTCGCTGCCAGCATCGTGAGCGCTTGCGACACCACGAACCAGCGGCGCAGGCGCACGTCGAATCTTCCCATCAGCGCCACCGGCACCACCCACGCCGCGATCAGGTATGGCGCGGGTTCCCACACCCACAGCAGTACGAACGCCGCCAGCGCTGCGCCCAGCATGCGCACGGGCACGGTCATGCGTCCGCCAGGGTCGTCCCGGTGCGGAAAAAGCGCGCGCAGTGCCAGGGCCGCGTGCAGACTGACGAAGAATGCTGCAAAGATGACGTGAGTGAACTCGCGTCCGTTGGTGGTTTTCACCAGCGGCGGCATGAACGCCACCAGGAACGCCGCCAGCAGGCCCGCGCCCCGGCTGCCCCACAGACGCGATGCAACACCGTAGGCCGTGAACACGCACAACGCCGCCAGAATGACGATGAAGCGTCGCGTGAAGGGGCGCCCGTCGATTTCGCTCACCAGGTGAACGGCACGATACGCCAGACCGGTGATGACTTCCGCGCCGGCGGCCCGGTAGCGGTCGGGCACGTAGCCCGATGGCGAGCCGGCTTTCACGTCGTGCGCGGACAGCGAATGTCCCTCGGCCACTTCCATGGCATGCCGGTACGCCATGGCGGATGCACCGTCATAGTAGGGAGTATCCCTGGGACTGGTGGTGGAAACGCGCGCCGCCACGGCGGCGATCCACAGTGCGCACAGAAGGAAGATCACGACACGTCGGGACATCTGCATGCTCAACCTCTCCCGTGAAACCAATGTCGTGGGGTGTGGTGGCGGTCGCGTCCTAGTAGCCCGTCGGCGCCGGCAGGAAAACGCCCGGCACCTTGAACTGCCGCGCCATGTGCCGTTGCAGCGCCTTCAATCCCACCGTCTCGGTGGCGTAGTGTCCGCCGAATATCAGGTTGATACCCGCTTCGCGCGCCGGATGAACGGCGCTGTGTTCGGACTCGCCGGTGAGAAACGTGTCGCAACCGGCGCGCGCCGCGTCTTCCGTCAGGCCGGCTCCGCCGCCCGATACGATGGCCACGCGCCGCACTGTGGCCGGCCCGCAGGCCAGCACATCGGGTCGTGAGGCCAGCTGTTTCGCCACCAACGCCGTGAACGACGAGAGGCGTACGGGGCGCGCGGGCGCGGCAATCACACCCAGCCGGATGCCGCGGTAGTCTCCGAATGGTTCTTTTACCCGCATTGCCAGCATTCGTGCCAGCTCGACATTGTTGCCCACACGCGGATGGCAGTCGAGCGGGAGGTGCGCCGCGTACAGCGACATCCCGGCATGAATCAACCCGGAGATGCGGGCGTGCATGGTGCCGGTGATCTGCACGTGCTTGCCCCACCACAGACCGTGGTGCACGATCAGAAAGTCGACGCCGGCTCTTTCCGCGGCACGAACCGTCTGTACGGACACGTCCACCGCGTAGCCCACGCGCGTCACGCGGTCCGCACCCTGGACCTGCAGCCCGTTCGGGGACATGTCGGAAATCTCCGCGATGCGAAGAAACCGATCAAGGTGCGCGACCAGCCGGTCACGCCGAACCGTTCCACTCATGCGTGTTCCTACTTCAGACGGTTGTAGCCTCGCAGCCGCGAATACAACGTCGGCTTGGTGATTCCAAGCAGACTGGCGGCGCGCGTCTTGTTGTCCAGGTGGGTGGACATCTTGCTGGCGAGCAGGGCCTCGATCTGCGGCATCAGAGGATTCGATTGCCGCCGCCGGCGGCGCGCCGCAGAAAGTCTTCGGGCAGCGCGGCCGGCTCGACGATGTCATCGTCGCACAGAAGCACGATCTGTTCGAGCACGTTCTGCAGCTCGCGCACGTTGCCGGGCCAGCGGTATTGCTGGAAGAGCTTGATGGTTTCGGTCGACAGCCGTTTCAGCGGCTTGCCCGCCGCCTGGCAGCGCTTTTTCAGAAATTCCTGCGCGATCAGAATCATGTCGTCGTGGCGGTCGCGCAGCGGCGGCAATTCGATCTGCACCACCTTGAGCCGGTAGAAGAGATCCTCGCGGAAGCGCGCCGCCTTGACGAGCTGTTCGAGGTCCTCGTTGCTGGCGGCGATCACGCGCACGTCGGTGGAGATCTTCTGCGTGCCGCCCAGGCGGGTGAAACTCTTGGTTTCCAGGTAATGCAGCAGCTTGGCCTGTGTGTCGATGGGCATCACGTTGACGTCGTCGAGAAACACGGTGCCGCCGTCGGCGATTTCGCAGCGGCCCAGCTTGCGCTGCCCCGCGCCGGTAAAGGCGCCGCGCTCGTGTCCGAACAGTTCGCTCTCGAGCAGGCTGGTGGGAATCTCCGCACAATGAATGGACTGGAACACGTGCCGGCGGCGCGGGCTGTTGTGATGAATGGTGCGCGCCAGCTCGGTCTTGCCGGTGCCGCTCTCACCGAAGATCAGGATGCCGGTATCCATGTCCTTGATCTTCTCGACGATGCGGAACACCTTCCGCATGGATTCATCGCGGCCGATCATGGACTGAAAGCGGTGCCGTTCCGACGCGGGCTCATCGAGGTCGCGTCCCAGATTGCGTTCGCTGTGCGAACGCTCGTCGAGATGGAGGCTCAGGCGCAATCCGCCCGCAATGTGCCGTCCGATGCACGACCAGAACTCGATTTCATCCTTGGACCGCGGAAGCAGCGCCGCGGGCACCGCGAGCAGCATGCATCCCAGATCCTTGCCCAGCGATTTCATGGGCACGATCACGGTTGGATTTTCCCCCGCCGCCGTCTCGAACGCGCGGGGAAGCGACAGACGCGCAAACAGGCCGGTGGACTCCGCCGACTCGGGGTGCAACACGGCGCCGAGCTGCAACGAGCGCGCGAGCACCGCGCGCAGGGCCTCGTCGTCCATCGGCTCGAGATCGCCGGACGGCGACACGCTCACGTAACGCCCTTCGTCGTCCAGCAGCAGCAATGCGCACGCGCTGGCGCCGGTCAGTTCGCGGAACACGTCCTGCACGCGACGGAAGAACGCCCCCTTGTCGTCCGCGTAGTCGGCCAGCGACGAGAGTTCGTAGAAGGCGTACAGGAGCTTCTGCGATTCGGTTCCCGACACGCCCGCGGGCAGCGGACGTTCGCGCAGGGTCTGCTGCAGCGTGACGATCTCGTCGGGAATCTCGTGCCCGATGCGCGACTTGACGATGTCCTGGGCGCGGTCGAGGTAGCGCCTGGCTTCCAGCATGGCGCTGGCGCCGGCGCAGGCGAGGCCGGCCTTGGCAAAACATCCCGCCGCGAGCCGGTACTTGGACAGGGTGGCATACAGCGCGGCCGCGCGTTCGAAGTGGTCGACCGCCTCGCTGGAGTGGTTTCCCGCGGCCTGCAGTTCGCCGAAGATCTCCTCCGCCTGCGCCTGCTCGTACTTGGAACCCACCTGGCCGGCCAGGCGTGAGGCCTCGTCGATGGCGATGCGCGCATGATCCAGCCGGCCGCGGCGCAGATACAGCTTGGCCAGGCGCTTCTGCGCGCCCATCTCTTCGTTCACGGTGGAGAGCCGGCGCGCATGTTCGAGCGCGCGCTGGTAGTAGCCCTCCGCCTCATCGAGCTGGCCACGCGTCAGCACGATGTCGCCCAGCGTGTTGTGGTTTTCCGCCACCAGCTGTGCGAGCCCGAGTGCCGAGCTGATGCGCAGGCTTTCCCGGCAGCGGCGTTCGGCTTCTTCGAAGTTGTGCACCTCGAGGTAGAGGAGCGCGAGATTGAGATACCCGCCCGCGATGCCGGCTTCATTGTTCTGCGCGCGCTTGAGGTCGATGCTCCGGTGCAGATGGTCGAGCGCCTTGTCGTACTCGCCCTTGGACTGGTAGGCGAGTGCCAGGTTGTTGTACGAGCCCGCCAGCGCGTTCTGGTCCTGCTCGCGCTCGCGCAGGAAGGCCGCCTGTTCGTAGTACGACACCGCTTCGTCGTAACGACTGGTGTTGAACGCCACCACGCCCAGCAGATTCAACGCCTGCGCCACTACCAGCGGGTGCTGGTTGGGGTTGAGGGTGTTGGTGGTGAACTTGCACGAATCCACGCAACTGGCGTAGTCACCCAGACGGTACTGCAGCCATCCAATGTCGTTGAGCAGGCGCGCCTGCTCGGAAAGCGAGAGATAAGACCCCACTTCGTCGCGCACGTCGTCGAGCAGGTCGAGCGACTGGCGCAGTTGCCCGCGACCGGACCACGCGTCGGCCAGAAGGCGCGCCGCTTCGCTGTAGAGGGGAGCCTGCGCGCGCAGTTCTTCGCCCGTGGGTTGCAGTTTGCGCGCGCGCTTGAGCAACGATTCCGCCTCGGGCTGCCGTCCCGTCGCCAGCAGATCGTCGCCCAGCCGCACCAGCAACATGAGCCGGTCACCGTAGGCAAGATTCCGGTACCAGCCGCCGTCGATCAGATCGCGCACCAGGACGTCGAGAAAGGGCGCGCGTTGCGCGCGCGTGGCGTCGCGAATAAATCCCACCGCGGTGGCGGCGGCGGCTTCGGCTTCATCCGCCCGTGCGAGATGGCCGTATACGAACATGGCCGGAAAGGGCGAGCGGTCGTCACCGAGACGCGCGATGGTGCGGTGCAAATTGCGCCGCCGCGCGTCCGGAATCTCCGCCACGATGCGCTGCGCCAGCGAACGCGACAGCACCCGAACCACGACCGTGGCCGCGTTCGACGCCGGCAGCCGCCGCGTCTCGATTCCAATCAGACCCGCTCCCGCCAGCGCATGCACGCGCCGGTGCAGATCGCGTTCCGCGCCCGGAAACACCGGGCGCAGCAGATCGAAGGGCAGGGGGAAATCGGCGACACACAGCAGTTCCAGCACGCGCGTTGATTCCGCGTCGATATCGGGCAGCGCGCGGGGTGCGTCGTGAGCGGTGGTCGTCAGCGTGTGCACGCCGTGCGGTGCTCTCTGACGCAATGACGCGGAGAAATGCTTCCAGGCATTCGTCTCCGAGCGATTCACGATCACCAGCCCCGCGCCGGGGTGGTCGGTCATGGTGGCGGCATGTTCGAGCACCAGCGCCTGCAGCAGGGGCCGCGCGTCCAGGTCGTCGACAAACCACACCTCGGCGCGGCGATCGGTGTCGCGCGCGGAGCGCCGCCGCGATCCCGCGGTGAGGTCCCACTCGTCGATCCAGCGCGACGGAACGTCCCGGCTGCGCATCTCACCCAGTAGCGCAACCAGTAATGAGGTTTTCCCGCTGTGGTCGGGGCCGGTGATTTCGACGATTTCTCCGCTCCCGGCGGCGCGCGCCACCGTTTCCAGTTCCGTGGCCGGAACCGGTTCGCGTGTGACCGGCGAGGGCGGTAGCGTCTTGCCGGTGAGCAGGGCGAGCGCGGCTCCGGTGTCCGGCGCGGTGTGGTTCTCGAGATGACGGGGAAGGTCGTGCAGCCGGCGCGCAAGGTCACCCGACGCGCGTTCGGCCAGCAGTCGTGCCCCCGCGATGAATGCGGCGAGATGCGTCTCGCATCCTTCGCGATGCGCCACCTCGGGGCTCACACCGCGCCGTGGATCGCGCAACGGCGGAAACAGGTACGCACCCGGAAGCACCACTGCGCATCCGTCCTCCGCGATCGCCACCAGTCCGGGTTGAAGCGCGGTCGCGTAGAAGGCGTGCAGTTCAAAGCGGTGAATCGTTTCTGCAAGCGTGGTGAGCAGGCGCAGCACCGCGTCGTCGCCGGCCGGACACGCTTCGATGGGTGCCGCGTACTCGGTCAGGAGCTCGACGCGTCCATCGTGGGCGGCCATTTCCAGGACCGGAAGGCAGCCCTGCGGCGCCAGCGCCACTGCGGACTCGGCGCGAAACTGGAGCACGCCGAGGTCGGAACGGTGAGAAGGTTCGAGCGGTGCCCAGTTGACCAGGTAGCGCCGCTCGCTGATGACGTCAGTATGTCCGGCAACCCGCCACGGCGTCGCGGGGCGATCGTCCTCGATGGGTTCGAGGTTGTACCGGAACGCGCGGATCGATGATTCCATGGCCTGAACTTTCCGGAGATGCCAGCGCCCGAGGGCGCGTGTGGAACATTATTTACTGAGTAAAAATATTTTACCAGAGAGGGAGGCGATTACAAGGGGGGATCGGCGGCAGGATGCCCGGCCGTCAACATCGACACGAGACGGAGCCCGTGCGGCGCGCTAGATAAAGTAGAGAATGCGCCCGCAGTTTTCGCAGGCCATCACGGCGTTCTTCTCGTAGCGGAACGACGTGGGTACCTTGGCGAAGCAACCGGTGCACAGCTCGCCCACCACGGGAACGACGCTGCGTTCGTAGCTGGATGAGACACGCTGGTAGCGGTTGAGCAACTGGGGTTTGACGAGTTCGGCGAGTTCGCCGCGGGCCTTGCGCAACTCGGCGACGCCGTCGAGGGGAAAGCCCATTTCCTGGAGTTTTGAGGCGGTCTTGGGGTCCTCCGCCTCCCGGATCATGTGGTCCAAATCCTGGAGTGCGACGAGCAGCCGCACCTGGTCCTGTTTCTTGACTGGATGGTCTGTCAAAGGCCCTACCCTTCGATGATAACCTTCAGCTCGTCGTATGTCTTCGCCGTGGCGATGCGCTCCCGCGAGGCGTCATCCTTGATCAAATCCACCACACGGCCGAGCACCTGAAGGTATACGTTGTCGCGATCCTGCGGCGGCGCGATGATAAGGAAGAAAACATGCGTCGGTTTCTTGTCGACAGAGTCGAAATCAATGCCGGCTTCCGATCGTCCAAACACGATGGAGAGCTCGCGCACCGCGAGCGTGCGGCCATGCGGAAACGCAACGCCCTTGCCGATGGCGGTGCTGCCCAGACTTTCGCGATTGAGCAGCATTTCGAGAATCAGGCTGCGGTCACGAATATCGCGGTCGGCGCACACCGCTTCGACCATCTCGGCCAGCGCGTCACGCTTGTTGGCGGCCTTCAGGTCGAAAATACAGAGGGATGGCTTGAAGTATGAAGCGAGTTCCTGTGAAGTCATTACCAATGGGTCCATGGAACATTGCCGCCCGGTCCGGCCATGCGCATGATTGGCTGGAAATTAGCAGATGTGGGAGCTATCCTCAACGCCAAATCCACCGGCTTTCCCGACCATCCTAGTCCAACACGCGCATTCATGCAAGAACGTCTCGAAAACGGCCTCGTGGTCCGCGTGACCGGGGGCGAAGTCTGGGTTCGCGTGGGCGAGGAAACCGTGGCGTGTTCGCTGCGCGGGCGCTTCCGGGTGAAGGAGTCCGCCGTCCCGGTAGTGGCCGGGGACCGGGTCTCGGTGCTGCGCGACCCGGCGTCGGGAGCGGCGCTGGAGGCGGTCCTGCCCCGGGCCTCGTGGCTGTCCCGGTATGTGGAGCGGGGGGCGTCCGAGCGCGTGGTCGTGGCCAACATCGAGCGCCTGTTCGTGGTGGTCGCCGCCGCCGATCCTCCCCTGAGGCCGGGCTTTCTGGACCGGGTGCTGGCTTCGGCGGAGTGGGGGCACATTGCGGCCTGCATCGTTTTCAACAAGATCGACCTGGCGGAGAAAGGCCAGGTCCAGGAGCTGCACGCCACCTATGATCCCGCGGGCTACGAGCTGGTCGAAACCTGCGCCGTCACGGGGCGGGGGGTGGACGCTATCGAGTCCCGCATCGACCATGGCGTTTACGCGTTCGTCGGGGAATCGGGCGTGGGCAAGAGTTCGCTCCTCAACCGCCTTGACCCGGCGCTGGACCTGCGGGTGGACGAGGTGGCGGACAAGACCGGGCGCGGGCGGCACACCACCACCAACGCGCACCTGTTTCCGTTCCGGAGCGGATACCTGGCCGACACCCCGGGCATGCAGACCTTCAGCTTCCCCGGGACCGACGAGCACGCGGTGGCGGCGTGCTTCCCCGAGATGACCCACATCGATGACCCCTGTCGCTACGACGGGTGCACGCACTCGCACGAGCCCGGGTGCGCCGTGAAAGCGGCGGTGGAAGCGGGACGGATTCCGCGGTCGCGCCACCAGAGCTATCTCGACATCCTCGCCGGTGTGCGCGCGCGCGCCAAAAAGAATGCGTGGTGACCGGTGGGACGCGTGAAGACCATGGAGCGTTCGGGAAAGCGCGGGCTCATGCGCACGGTGGGCGCCTTTCTGCACGCGCGGCCCCTGTCCGTCGACGAGTTTCGCGCCCTGAAGTTCGAGCGCATTCTGGTGGTGCGCCAGCACAATCAGATGGGCGACATGATGCTGGCCACACCCGCCCTGCGCGCCATCCGCGAAACCTACCCCGGCGCCCGCGTGGGCATCGTGACCTCCACCCTCAATCGCGGCGTGCTGGCCAACAGCCCCTTCGTCGACAGCGTGTTCACCTATGACAAGCGCCGTCCGGGCAGCCACCTGGGCGTATTGCGGGCGTTGCGCGCGGAGCATTTCGATCTGGCCATCGTGTTGCACACGGTGTCGTTTTCGTTCACAACGCTGATGCTCGGGGTGTTGTCGGGCGCGCCCGTTCGCATTGGATCCACGTCGTCGCGCGTGGGCGATTCGCTGACGGGAAGCTACCTCAACATCACGCTGCCGCTGCCCGGCGCGCGCGAACTGGCGGCCATGAACGAAGCCGAGCACAATCTGTTTCCGCTGCGCGCCGTGGGCATCACCACCGACGACCTCTCGCCCCTGATCGTGCCGGGCGAGACCAGCGAGCGGTGGGCGGACAGATACGCCAGCGATAGCTGGCGAACGGGGACCCTGAAACTCGCGGTGCATCCTGGAGCCGGGAAACGTGAGAATATCTGGAAGCCGGAGAATTTTGCGGAGGTCGTAAACCAAATCCGTGGTGCGCGCGATACCAGCGTGGTGGTCATCCAGGGACCGGCGGATCAAGAGACGGTGAACGCATTCACCCGGGCGTGTGATGTTCCCGGAAAGGTGGTGGCGGGACGTTCCATTACCGACGTCGCGGCGCTCATGCGGCGGGCGGATCTGCTGGTGTGCAATGACACCGGCGTGATG
>OBLQ010000153.1_pt1 | contig 24060 bp, 36 predicted proteins | sample 1519881 | NCBI WGS metagenome assembly OBLQ01 (sample SAMN01911456, study PRJEB22533) | soil metagenome | biome: Soil | place: Malaysia | collected 2012-04-30 | depth DG_metagenome m | reverse complement strand
GCACGTGGGTCACCTGCGCTACCTCGAGGCGGCCCGTCGCGAGGCGGAGATCCTCGTCGTCGGGGTGAACGGCGACGAGTCCGCGCGGAGCCTGAAGGGGCCCGGCCGCCCCCTGGTGCCGGCAGCGGAGCGGGGCGAGCTGATCGCGGGCTTCGCCTGCGTGGACTACGTGACCATCTTCGAGGAGGAGACGGCCGTCGCCCTCATCCGGGCGCTGCGTCCGGACGTGCACTGCAAGGGCACGGACTACACGCGGGAGAGCGTGCCGGAGCGCGAGGCGGTCGAGGCGCTGGGAGGGCGGGTGGCGATCGTCGGGGATCCGAAGAGCCACTCGACGCGGGACGTGATCAGGCGGCTCCGTACTGGTGGAGGTCCTGGAGCGCCTTGACGTCGAGGCTCTCCTCCCTGAGGGCCCGGATTCCCGCGACGCAGGCGGCGGCCGCCGAGAGGGTGGTGATGCAGGGAACGCCGTGGGCGTACGACGCGCGCCGGATGGCGGGCTCGTCCCAGTAGGAGACCCCGCCCAGCGGCGTGTTGACGACGAGCGCGATGTCGCGGTTCTTGATGTGGTCGACGATGTTCGGCCGCCCCTCCCCGACCTTGTTGACCGTCTCGACCTTCAGGCCCGCCTCCTCGAGCGCCCGGGCGGTCCCCCGCGTGGCGATGAGGCGGAAGCCCAGGGCGGCGAGGTCCCGGGCGATCGGAACGACCGTCTTCTTGTCGTAGTCGTTGACGGAGATGAAGGCGGTTCCCGAGGTGGGCAGGGTGAATCCGCTGGCCATCTGGGCCTTGGCGAAGGCCGCTCCGAATGTCGGGGCGATGCCCATGACCTCGCCGGTCGAGCGCATCTCCGGGCCGAGGACGGGATCCTCGCCGGGGAACTTGAGGAAGGGCATGACCGCTTCCTTCACGTACCACCCCTCGAGGCTCGGCTCCTCGGTGAAGCCCATCTCCCTGAGGGTGCGGCCGATCATCACCCTGGCGGCGAGGCGCGCCAGGGGGACGCCCACCGCCTTGCTCACGAAGGGGACGGTGCGCGAGGCCCTCGGATTGACCTCCAGGACGTAGACCTCTCCGTCCTTGATGGCGAACTGCACGTTCATGAGCCCCCGGACCTCGATCTTCTTCCCGAGCGCGACGGTGATCTCGCGAATCCGCGCGAGGTTCTCCTTCGAGATCTTGTAGGCGGGAAGGACGCAGGCGGAGTCCCCCGAGTGGATCCCCGCCTCCTCGATGTGCTGCATGACGCCGCCGATGACGACCTGCTCGCTGTCCGCGATGGCGTCCACGTCGAACTCGAAGGCGTCCTCCAGGAACTTGTCGATGAGCACGGGCCGGTCGGGGCTCGCCTCCACGGCGTGACGCATGTAGGTGACGAGCCGCTCGTCGTCGTGGACGATGCACATCGCACGCCCGCCCAGGACGTATGAGGGACGCAGGAGCACGGGATAGCCGATGCGCCCGGCGATCTTGCGGGCCTCCTCCACGGAGGTCGCCGTCCCGGACTTCGGCTGGAGAACGCCGAGCTCGTCGAGCAGCGCCCCGAAGCGCTTCCGGTCCTCCGCGAGATCGATGGAGTCGGGAGAGGTGCCGAGGATCGGCACACCCGCCCGCTGCAGCGACAGGGCGAGGTTGAGTGGGGTCTGCCCGCCGAACTGGACGATCACCCCTTCCGGCTTCTCGACGTCGATGATGTTCATCACGTCCTCGAAGGTCAGCGGCTCGAAGTAGAGCCTCGAGGACGTGTCGTAGTCCGTGGAGACGGTCTCGGGGTTGCAGTTCACCATGATCGTCTCGTAGCCCTCCTCGCGGAGAGCGAACGAGGCGTGGCAGCAGCAGTAGTCGAACTCGATCCCCTGCCCGATGCGGTTGGGCCCCCCGCCGAGGATCATGATCTTCCGTGCGCCGGTCGGGCGTGACTCGCACTCGTCCTCGTAGGTGGCGTAGAGGTAGGGGGTGTGGGCCTCGAACTCCGCGGCGCAGGTGTCCACCCGCTTGAAGACGGGGGCGATCCCGGCCCCCAGGCGGCGCTCGCGCACCGCCTCCTCGCGGCTCCCGACGAGGTGGGCGATCTGGCGGTCCGAGAAGCCCCACCGCTTCGCCGTGCGCATCAGGTCGGCCGGGAGGCTCTCCAGGGAGAAGGCCCGGAGGTTCCCCTCCATGTTGATGAGCTGCTCGATGTTGCGGATGAACCACCGGTCGATGCCGGTCAGGTCCGACACGGCGTCGACGGTGAGACCCGACTGGAGGGCCCGGCGGAGGTAGAAGAGGCGGTCGGACGACGCCATCGTGAGCTTCTCGCGGACCCGCAGAGGGTCGGCCCCCTCCGCGCCGTCGCCGCCGAGGCCGTAGCGCCCGACCTCGAGCGACCGCACCGCTTTCTGGAGCGCCTCCTTGAAGGTCCGGCCGATCGCCATCGCCTCGCCCACCGACTTCATCTGGACGCCGAGAACGGGGTTCGCGCTCGGGAACTTCTCGAAGGCCCAGCGCGGGATCTTCACGACGACGTAGTCGAGCGTCGGCTCGAACGACGACGGGGTCTCCCGCGTGATGTCGTTCGGTATCTCGTCGAGGGAGTAGCCCACGGCGAGCTTCGCCGCGATCTTCGCGATGGGAAATCCCGTGGCCTTGGAGGCCAGCGCGGACGACCGGCTCACGCGCGGGTTCATCTCGATGACGGTCATCCGGCCGGTGGCCGGCTCGACGGCGAACTGGATGTTGCTCCCGCCGGTCTCGACGCCGACGGCGCGGATGATCCGCGCGGCGGCGTCGCGCATCCGCTGGTACTCCTTGTCCGTGAGCGTCATCGCCGGAGCGACCGTCACCGAGTCTCCCGTGTGGATGCCCATCGGATCGAAGTTCTCGATGGAGCAGACGATCACGACGTTGTCCTTCCCGTCGCGCATCACCTCCAGCTCGTACTCCTTCCAGCCGAGGACGGACTCCTCCACGAGGACCTGGCGTACGGGGCTCAGCTCGAGGCCGTGGGAGACGACCTCGCGGTACTCCTCGATGTTGTAGGCGATGCCGCCGCCGGAGCCCCCGAGGGTGTACGAGGGGCGGACGATGGCGGGGAAGCCGGTCAGCGGCAGGAGATCCTCGGCGGCGGCCATCGAGTCGGCGTAGCCGCTGCGCGGCACGTCGAGACCGATGGCCTGCATGACCTCCTTGAAGCGCTGCCGGTCCTCGGCGATCTCGATCGCCTCGAGGCTGGCCCCGATGAGCTTCACGCCGAGCGCCTCCAGCACGCCCTCCTCGCCGAGGCGGACCGCGATGTTCAGGGCGGTCTGCCCGCCCACGGTCGGAAGGACGGCGTCGGGGCGCTCGCGCTCGAGGACGCGGGCGACCATCTGGGGGGTCAGGGGCTCGACGTAGGTCCGATCCGCGAGCTCGGGATCGGTCATGATGGTGGCCGGGTTGGAGTTCACCAGGACCACCCGGTAGCCCTCCTCGCGGAGGGCCTTGCAGGCCTGGGTCCCGGAGTAGTCGAACTCGCAGGCCTGGCCGATGACGATGGGGCCCGAGCCGATGACGAGGATGGAGCGGATGTCAGTGCGCCTGGGCACCGGGGGAGGTCCTCACGAGCCCTGTTCGGGCGATTCCTCCGGCTCCGCTTCCGGCTCCTTGCTCTTCCGGCGGCCTCGCAGCTTCTCCGCGATCCGTCCGCCGACTCCCTTCGACTTCTTCTCGGGCTCCTGGTCGAAGGCGGGCTCGGAGCCCACCAGCTCGACCATCGCCATCTCGGCTCCGTCGCCGCGCCGGCGCCCCAGGCGAAGGATGCGCATGTACCCGCCGGGCCGGTCGGTGTAGCGGGCGGAGAGGGTGTCGAAGAGCTTGCTGACGACCTTGGGATCGTGGATCTGCCGGGCCACGAGCCTCCGGGCGTGCAGATCCTCGCGCTTCGACATGGTGATGATCTTCTCGGCGAAGGGCCGAAGGGCCTTTGCGCGCGGGAGGGTCGTCTGGATCCGCTCCTTGTCGAAGAGCGAGGTGGACATGGACCTCAGCACGGCCATCCTGTGCGAGGAGGTCCATCCCAGCTTCTTTCCTGCACGACGGTGACGCATGGCGTTCTTCCTCTAGAACCCGCCTCCTGCGGCGCCGGCCCGAGCGGCGGGCCCGCGCGCGGACGCGATATCAGGTGGTGGCCGGCGTGGTCGGGGCGGAATCTTCCGCGGTCCCGGCCGGCGCGGGCAGGACCCTCTTGAGCCGCCTGTCGTCGATCTTCATCCCGAAGTCCAGGTTCATGGACTGGAGGATGTCCTTGATCTCGTTCAGCGACTTCCTGCCGAAGTTCTTCGTCTTGAGCATCTCCGACTCGGACTTCTGGACCAGCTCGCCGATCGTCCGGATGCCGGCGTTCTTCAGGCAGTTGTAGGAGCGCACGGACAGCTCCAGCTCGTCCACGCTCCGGCCGAAGTAGTCCGCGAGGCGCTCGTCCTCGGGCGTCCGGTCGTCCTCGAGGGACTCGGTCTGCTCCTCGAAGTTGATGAAGATGCTCAGGTGGTCCTTCAGGAGCTTGGCTGCCAGGGCGACGGCGTCCTGAGGCGGAACCGAGCCGTTGGTCCACACCTGGAGCGACAGCTTGTCGTAGTCGGTCGCCTGCCCCACGCGCGCCGCGTCCACGATGTAGTTGACCTTCTTGACCGGCGAGTGCACCGAATCGACCGGAACGTACCCGATCTCGAGATCCGGGTCGAAGTTCCTGTCGGCCGGGACGTATCCCCTGCCGGGCTTCACCCGCATCTCGATGGACAGCCTCCCCTCCTCGCTGAGGTTCGCGACGTGCACGTTCGGGTCGAGCACCTCGACGTTGGCGCTCGTCTCGATGTCGGCCGCGGTGACCTCCCTCGGGCCGTCGACCCGCAGGTAGATCGTCTCAGGGTGATCCACGTTGATCTTCAGGGGGATCGCCTTGAGGTTCAGGATGATGTCCGTCGTGTCCTCGTGCACTCCCGGGAGCGACGAGAACTCGTGCAGCACTCCCTCGATCTTCACGGCGGTGATCGCCGCCCCCTCCAGAGAGGAGAGGAGCACCCTGCGCAGGGCGTTGCCGACGGTCGTACCCCAGCCGCGCTCGAAGGGCTGGGCGTAGAACTCGCCGAAGGTGGAGCTCAGGCTCTCCCTGATGCACTCGAGCCGCTTGGGCTTCTGAAATCCTTTCCAGAGCATGTTTCCTCTCAGGCTACTTGGAGTAGAGCTCGACGATGAGCTGCTCCTGGATCGGCATGACCAAGTCCTCCCGCCTGGGCAGCGAGAGAACCGAGCCGGTGAAGTTCGTCGGATCCACGGAAAGCCACGACGGGAGCCCGCGACCGCGGGCCGTATCCATCGACACCTTGACGCCCTCGTTCTTCCGGAGGGTCTCCTTCAGCGAGACGGCCTGCCCCTGGCGGACCTGGTAGCCGGGGATGTCCACCTTCCGGCCGTCCACCAGGACGTGCCCGTGGGTGATCATCTGCCTCGCCTTGGCCCGGGACGAGGCGAACCCGAACCGGTAGACCATGGTATCGAGCCTCTTCTCGAGGATCAGGAGAAGCGCCTCGCCGGTGATGCCCCGGCTCCGCGCGGCCTCGCCGAAGTAGCGGCGGAACTGCCGCTCGAGGACCCCGTAGATCCTCTTGACCTTCTGCTTCTCGCGGAGCTGGATGCCGTAACCCTCGATCTTCCGGACTCTGCGATTGCCGTGCTGCCCGGGCGCGTAGCCCCTCTTCTCGATGGCGCACGACGGCTTGAAGCACCTGTCCCCCTTGAGGAAGAGCTTCAGCCCCTCTCGGCGGCAGAGCCTGCAGACCGGACCACGATATCGAGCCACTGGCGGAACCTCCTGATCAGACCCGCCGCCGTTTCGGCGGCCGGCACCCGTTGTGCGGAATCGGCGTGATATCCCGGATCGCCTTCACCTCGATACCCGACGCCTGGATCGCGCGTATCGACGACTCCCGGCCGCCGCCGGGGCCGCTCACGCGGACCTCGACCTGGCGGAACCCGTTGTCCTTTGCGACGCCCGCGGCGGCCGCGGCGGCCTGCTGGGCGGCGAAGGGCGTGCCCTTGCGGGAGCCCTTGAACCCCATGCAGCCGGCCGACGACCAGCACACGACGTTGCCTTCCATGTCGGTGAAGCTGACCACGGTGTTGTTGAACGTCGCGTGAATGAAGACCAGCCCGACGGGGATGTTCTTCTTCTCGCGCTTCTTTCCGGATCCTTTCTTCTTTCCAGAGGCCATTGGTTACCCCGTCAACCCTTCTTGCCCGTGGTGCGCTTCTTGCCGGCGATTGCGACGCGCGGCCCCTTCTTCGTGCGGGCGTTCGTGTGCGTCCTCTGCCCGTGGCAGGGCAGCGCGCGCCGGTGGCGGTAGCCCCTGTAGGAGCCGATCTCGATGAGGCGCCGCACGTCCTGCTGGACGTTCTTGCGGAGATCGCCTTCCACGCCGCCTTCCTCGGTGATGACCTGGCGGATGCGGGTGACCTCCTCCTCGGCGAGGTTCTTGATCTTGGTGTTCGGATCGACCGACGCCTTGCCGAGGATCCGGTTCGCCCTCGTGCGGCCGATGCCGAAGATGTAGGTCAGCCCGATCTCCACCCTCTTGTTCTGGGGGAGGTCGATGCCGGCGATTCGAGCCACCTTGAGTGCCTCCTATCCCTGTCTCTGCTTGTGCTTGGCCGTCACGCAGATGACGCGGACCACGCCGCGCCTGCGGATGATCTTGCACTTGTCGCAGATTCTCTTGACGCTGCTGCGAACCTTCATCTGCTTTCCCTTCCCCGTTTCACCGCTACTTCAGCCGGTAGATGATCCGCCCCCTCGTGAGGTCGTAGGGCGACAGCTCCACGAGGACCTTGTCCCCGGGGAGGATCCGGATGAAGTGCTTTCTCATCTTTCCCGAAATGTGCGCGAGCACCTTGTGCTTGTTGTCCAGCTCCACGCGGAACATCGCGTTCGGCAGCGGCTCCACCACCGTGGCCTCGACCTGGATGGCGTCTTCCTTGGGCATGATCCCTCCGGCGGGCCTCAGCCGGCCCGCCTCGCGGCCTCCCCGGGAGCCTTCCCCTCGCCGAGAATCCACGGTCCGTCGGGCGTCAGCGCCACCGAGCGCTCGAAGTGCGCCGCGAGCTTGCCGTCCGCCGTGCGGGCCGTCCACTGATCGTCGTCCACGACGACCTCGTTGCCGCCGGCGCAGAGCATCGGCTCGATCGCCAGCACCATTCCTTCCTCGAGCTTCTCGCCGAGCCCGGGCTTGCCGTAGTTCGGCACCTGCGGGTCCTCGTGGAGCCGCCGGCCGATCCCGTGCCCCGTGAACTCGAGGACGACGCTGTATCCGGCCCGCTCGGCGATCCGCTGGACGTTGAATCCGATGTCCTGCACCCGGTGGCCGATGACCGCCTCGCCGATGCCGGCGTAGAGGCTCTTCTCGGTCACGTCCATGAGCTGGCTCGCCTCGGGGGTGACCTCGCCCACGGGCACCGTGATCGCCGAGTCGCCGTAGAATCCGTCCACGATGACCCCGTAGTCGAGCCCGACGATGTCGCCCGCCTCCAGGACGGTCCCGTCGGGGATGCCGTGGACGATCACGTCGTTCGGCGCGACGCACAGCGACGCCGGATAGCCCCTGTAGCCCTTGAAGGCCGGCACCGCGCCCGCCTGGCGCGTCCATTCCTCGGCCTTCCGGTCCAGGTCGAGCGTCGTCACGCCCGGCGCGACGATCTCCCGCAGCCGCGCCAGGACATCGAGGACGATGCCGTTGGCACGGTTCATGGTCTGTATCTCCGACCAGGTCTTGCAGAAGATCACGCCGTCTCCACGGTCCCGAGGACCCCGAAAATCCTCTCCGTCACATCGGCCACGCCGCCGGCGCCGTCCACGCGCCGCAGCAGGCCCAGCTCCCGGTAGTGCGCCGACAGCGGCGCGGTCTTGGCGGCGTACTCCGCCAGCCGGGTCCTCACCGACGATTCCCTGTCGTCTTCGCGCTGCGCCAGCCTCCCGCCACAGGCGTCGCAGACGCCCTCGGCCCTCGGCGGCGAGAAGGCCGTGTGGAAGGTGGCCCCGCAAGCCGGGCAGGTCCGCCGTCCGGACAGCCTCCTGACGATCTCCTCCTCCCCGATCTCCAGCTCCAGAACGGCCGTCAGCGGCTCGTTCCGCGCTCCGAGCACGGCCTCGAGGATCTCCGCCTGGCGGAGGGTCCTCGGGAACCCGTCGAGCAGGAAGCCCATCCTCACGTCGTCGCGGCTCAGCCTCTCCGCGACCACCTCGCCGATCATCTCGTCGGGAACCAGGGTCCCCGCCTCGACGATCGACTTCACCTTCCTTCCCAGCGGCGACCCGGCGGCGATCGCCTCCCGGAGCATCTCCCCGGTCGAGATGTGCGGCATTCCGTACCGCTCCCGGATGGCCGCCGCCTGCGTCCCCTTTCCGGCCCCCGGAGGCCCGAGCAGTATGAGCCTCAAATCCGTACCACCTCTCGCGGCGCAGCCCGGCTCAGCTCCTCCGGCCGCGCACGCGCGAGCCCTTCAGGAACCCGTCGTAGTGACGCATGATGAGCTGCGACTCCACCTGCTGCACCGTGTCCATCGCCACGCCGACCACGATCAGGAGCGAGGTCCCGCCGAAATAGAACTTCACGCCGAGCCCGTTCGTCACGGCCTCGGGCAGCGCCTGCTGCAAGCCCGGGCCGATGAACGGGATCGCCTGGACGTTGAATCCGCTGATCAGGAAGACCGGCAGGAGGGCCACCAGTCCCAGGTAGATCGCCCCTCCGAAGGTCAGCCTCGAGAGAATCCGGTCGATGTACTCCGCGGTCTTCCTGCCCGGGCGGATCCCCGGGATGAAGCCGCCGTACTTCTTCAGATTGTCCGCGGTGTCGACGGGATTGAAGATGATCGCCGTGTAGAAGTAGCAGAAGAAGATGATGAAGACGAAGTAGAGCAGGTTGTAGAGCGGCATGTTGTAGTCGATCTGCCGCAGCGCGGTGGCGAGCCACGGGATGTTCTTCAGGTTGAACCCCTGGACGAACATCGTCGGGATCGACAGTATCGAGGAGGCGAAGATGACCGGGATGACGCCGCCGGTGTTGACCCTCAGCGGCAGGTGCGTGGCCACGCCGCCGTACATCCTCCGCCCGACGACCCTCCGCGCGTACTGGACCGGTATTCGCCGCTGGGCCCTCTCCACGAAGACCACCACGCCGACGACCACCACCATCAGGGCGATGAGGAAGAGGAGCGAGAGCAGGCCGAGCTGGCCCGTGCGCATGTCCTGGAAGGTGTTCAGGATGGCGCGCGGAAGGCCCACGACGATCCCGGCGTAGATGATGAGCGAGATCCCGTTGCCGACCCCCCGCTCGGTGATCTTCTCGCCGAGCCACATGATGAATGCCGTCCCGGTCGTGAGCGTGAGCACGGTCATGAACGTGAAGCGCCAGCCCGAGTAGGAGACGGCCTGGGGCATCTGCGTCTTGATCCAGCCGGCGATACCCGCGGACTGGATGACGCTGAGGAGGACCGTTCCGTAGCGCGTGTACTGCGTGATCTTCTTGCGGCCGAGGTCCCCCTCCTTCGAGAGACGCTCGAGGTAGGGCCAGATGACCGTGAGGAGCTGCAGGATGATCGAGGCGGAGATGTAGGGCATGATGCCCAGCGCGAAGATCGTCAGCCGGCGGAGGTTGCCGCCGGAGAAGAGATCCACGAGGCCGAGCAGGCTCCCCCCCTGCTGCTGGAAGAACTGCTGCAGCGCGACGGGGTCCACGCCGGGCGTCGTGATGTGCGCACCGATCCTGTAGACGGCGAGGATGCCGAAGGTGTACATCACCCTCCGCCGCAGGTCGGGGATCGCGAAGATGTTCTTCAGGCTCTCGATCACAGCAGCTCGATCTTCCCTCCGGCCGCCTCGATCTTCTTTCGGGCGACGGCCGAGACACGGTGGACTTTCAGCTGGAGGGGCTTGGTCACCTCGCCCCGTCCCAGGACCTTGACGGGATCCCGCCTGCGCCGGATCAGCCGCGACCCCGCGAGGGCCTCGGGATCGATGGGCGCGCTCCCGTCGAAGCGCGCTTCGAGCTGATCGACGTTCACGACGCTGAACTCCTGGCGGAAGATGTTCTTGAAGCCGCGCTTCGGCACGCGCCGGTGCAGCGGCATCTGGCCGCCCTCGAAGCCGGCCTGCATCGACGAGCCGGAGCGGGACCAGAAGCCCTTGTGCCCCCGGCCCGCGGTCTTGCCCTGGCCCGAGCCCGGCCCCCTGCCGAGGCGCTTGCGGGAGCGCGTCGAGCCGCGGGCGGGCGAGAGGGTGTTCAGGCTGAGCCGCGGCGCGGAGGCCTCCGCGGCGGCCTTCTGCGGTTCTTTCTTAGCGGCCATGACGCTTTCCTTCGCCCTCGGCGGGCACGATCCTGACGAGGTGGGAGATGGAGGTCACCATCCCGCGCACCGCGGCGTTGTCGGGCCGCTCGACGCGCTGCCACATCTTCCTGAGCCCGAGCGCGATCAGCGTCCGGCGCTGCCGCGCCGGGCAGCAGATGCCGCTCCGGTACTGCTCGATGACGAGGTTGCCTCCGGCCACGATCTCTCTCCCGTTTCCCGTCACGCCGGCGCGTCGGCCGCCGCGCCCTCGGGCGCCGGCAGCTCCTTGCCGCGCATCCTCATCTGCTCCGCGGGATCCTTGAGGCTCTTCAGCCCCGCGAAGCAGGCCTTGACCACGTTGTGGGGGTTCGGACTCCCGAGCGACTTCGTCAGGATGTCCTGGACTCCCAGCAGCTCCATGACCGCCCGCACGGCGCCGCCCGCGATGACCCCCGTTCCCGGGGAGGCGGGCAGGAGGATGACCCTCCCGGCGCCGAAGCGGCCGAGGACCCTGTGCGGGATGGTCGTCCCCTTCATCGGAACGCGCACGAGGGACTTCCTCGCCCTCTCGACGCCCTTGGCGATGGCCGAGGGAACCTCCTTGGCCTTCCCCATGCCGTATCCGACGTGGCCCCTGCCGTCGCCGACGACCACGAGCGCGCTGAAGGAGAAGTTCTTTCCCCCCTTGACGACCTTGGTGACACGGTTGATGTGAACGACCGTGTCCTTCAGGTCCATGCTGTTCCAATCGAGCTTAGGTCCGGGCATGCCTTCTCATCCTCAGATCTTGAGTCCCTTCTCTCTGGCGGCCTCGGCCACGGCCCGCACGCGGCCGTGGTAGAGGTAGCCCCCGCGGTCGAAGGTCGCCGCCTGGATCCCCTTCTCCGCCAGCCGCTCCGCCAGCGTCTCGCCGACAATCTTGGCGGCGGCGATGTTGCCGCCGTTCGAGATCTTCTTGCGAACCTCGCCGTCCAGCGTCGAAGCGGAGGCGATCGTCTTGCCGCTCCGGTCGTCGACGGCCTGCGCGTAGATGTGCTTCAGGCTCCGGAAGACGAGAAGGCGCGGTATCTCCGGACTCCCGGCCAGCTTGTGGCGGTAGCGCCGGCGCCGGCGCGCCCTCTGTCGCTCCTTGTCAGCCCTCGTTTCCATCGTACCCTCGAATGGGCCCGCCCTCGGGACTAGGCCCCGGTCTTCCCGACCTTCTTCTTGATCTGCTCGCCGGCGTATCGGATGCCCTTGCCCTTGTAGGGCTCCGGCGGCTTGAGCCCGCGGATCTCGGCGGCGACCTGTCCGACCTGCTGCTTGTCGTTCCCCGAGATGCTGATCCTCCCCGCCTTCGCGTCCACGGCGATCGCAATGCCCTCCGGGATCGGGTAGACGACGGGATGGCTGAACCCCAGCGCCAGCTCGAGCTTCTTGCCCTGGACCTGCGCCTTGTAGCCGATCCCCTGCAGCTCGAGCTGCCGGCTGAACCCCTCGGAGACTCCCTTGACGGCATTCGCCAGCAGGGCCCGCGCCAGGCCGTGGAAGGCGCGCTCTCTCTTGGTCTCCGCCCTCCGGCGGATCAGGGCGCGCCCCTCCTCCACGCTGCAGGAGATGCCCGGCGGCAGCGGCGAGGTCAGGACTCCCTTCGGTCCCTTCACCTCGACGGAGGCGGGCGACACCTTGAGGCTCACCCCCTTGGGCAGGACCACCGGCATCTTTCCGATCCGCGACATTCGCTCTCTCCTACCAGACCCTGGCGAGGACCTCGCCGCCGAGGCGCTTCTTCTGCGCTTCCTCGCCCGACATGATCCCGCGAGAGGTCGAGAGGATCGCCGTGCCGAGGCCGCCCAGGACCACGGGAATCCGCGTGCTCGTGGCGTAGACCCGGCACCCGGGGCGGCTCACCCGCTCGAGCCCGGTGAGGACCGGCCCGTCGCCGCCGAAGCGGAGCGTCAGGTCGAGGTCCCGCTTGTTTCGCGGCTGCTCGAGGACCTTGAAGCCGTCCAGGTAACCCTCTTCCTTCAGGATCTTCGCGATGGCCACCTTCACGTTGGAGGCGGGCATTGTCACGCTCTTGTGCCCCGCGCGAATGGCGTTCCGCACCCGCGTGAGCATGTCCGACACTGGATCCGTCATCACCATGATCCGCCCCCTACCAGCTCGACTTGACCACGCCGGGGATCTCCCCCGCGAGGGCCAGCTTGCGGAAGCACAGCCGGCAGAGGGCGAACTTCCGAAGGTACGCCCTCGGCCGGCCGCAGCACCGGCATCGATTGCGCCATCGCACCTGGAAGCGCGGGCGCTGCTCCATTCTTGCGAAGAATCTCGTGCTGGCCATCGTCCCGGTCCTCTAGTCCCTCAGGGCTTCTGGAAGGGCATTCCGAGGCCCTGCAACAGGGCGCGCGACTCCGCGTCGGTGCGCGCCGTGGTCACGATCGTGATGTTCATCCCCATGATCTTCTCGATCTTCCCCGAGGCGACCTCCGGGAAGATGAGCTGGTCGGTGATCCCGAGCGTGTAGTTCCCGCGCCCGTCGAAAGCCTTGTCCGGCACGCCCCTGAAGTCCCTCACGCGGGGCAGCGCGATGCTGACGAGCCGGTCGAGGAACTCGTACATGCGCGCCCGGCGGAGCGTCACGCGGCAGCCCACCGGCATCCCCGCGCGGATCTTGAAGTTCGCGATGCTCTTCTTGGCGCGGGTGATCGAGGGCTTCTGGCCCGCGATCATTCCGAGCTCGGCGGCCGCCTCGTCGAGGATCTTGATGTTCTCCTTGGCCTCCCCCACGCCCATGTTCACGATGATCTTCCGCAGGCGGGGCACGGCCATCGCGCTCTTGTAGCCGAACTGCCTGGAGAGCTCCGGCACGAGCTCCTTCCGGTACATCTCCAGCATCCTGGGTATCGTCGCCATCTCCTGTCGCTCTCCCTACTTGCGGTCCACGATTCCCTGGCACCGCCGGCAGACCCGCAGCCGCTCGCCGTCCTCGAAGAGCTTGTGGCCCACGCGCGTGGGCTCTCCGCACTCCGGGCAGATCACCATGAGATTCGAGATGTGGATGGACGCCTCGCGCTCCACGATCCCTCCCTGGACGTTCCGGGAGGGGTTGGGGCGCGTGTGCCTCTTGACGAAGTTCACGCCCTCCACGACCGCGCGCTTCGTGTCCGGGTAGACTCGCAGCACGCGTCCCTTGCTCCGGGCCTGCTTCCCGGACAGGACCATGACCGTGTCGTCCTTTCTCACGTGGCAGCCCATCAGGCCATTCCTCTCTTTTCCGCCTTCCTCAGAGAACTTCCGGCGCGAGCGAGACGATCTTCATGAACCGCCTCTCGCGCAGCTCCCGCGCCACGGGGCCGAAGACACGCGTTCCAATCGGCTCCTTGGCGTCGTTGATGAGAACCGCGGCGTTCTCGTCGAACCGTATGTAGCTTCCGTCCCGCCGGCGCTGCTCCTTCCGCGTGCGCACGATCACGGCGCGGACGACCTGGCCCTTCTTCACGGTGCCGACGGGAGCCGCCTCTTTCACCGAGGCGGTGATGATGTCGCCGAGCCTCCCGTACTTTCCGGTCGAGCCTCCGCGGACGTGGATGCAGGCAATCCTCTTCGCGCCCGAGTTGTCCGCGACCTCCAGCATCGTCTGCATCTGGATCATGACGACGCCTCATCCGAACCGGGGGACCCGGCGCCGTCCGTTACCGCCCCCTCGGGGGCCTCCGACATCCGGCGCTTCCTGGTCTCGCGGCCCATGTCCTCGGTGTCCGCCTTGGTCCCGGGCGCGGAGACGGCCGCGGAGGCCTTCCGCACCACCTCCCGGAGCCGCCAGCGCTTCAGGCGGCTCATCGGGCGGGTTTCCACGATGGTCACCAGATCGCCGCGAGCGGACGCGTTCTGCTCGTCGTGGGCGTAGAACTTCGTCGTGCTGTGCACCACGCGGTTGTAGCGCGAGTGCTTCACCATTCTCTCGACCGCGACGACGATGGTCTTGTTCATGGCGTCGCTGATGACGACGCCCGTCCTCGTCCGGCGGTTTCTCACGCCCGCCGCGGGCGCTGCTCCCGTCTCTGCCGCCATCACTTCGCCTCGTCTGCCGCCGGGGCCTCGGCCTCGGCGCGCCTGTGGGTGATCTTCAGCTTCAGCTCGCGCTCCCGCAGGATGGTCTTGACCCTGGCCAGGCTCCGCCGGGTCATCCTCAGCTTGCTGGGATTCTCGACGTTGCCGGTCCCGATCCGGAAGCGAATCCGGAAGATCTGCTCCTGCAGGGTGGTCTCCTCCCTGCGCAGCTCCTCGTCGGTCATCTCGGCCAGCGCGCCGATCCTCATGATGCATGCTCCTCGATTCCGCCACGCTGCACGATGCGGGTCCGGACGCCGAACTTGTGCGAGGCGAGCCGGAGCGCTTCCTTCGCCTCGGCCGCCGTAACGCCCTCGATCTCGTACATGATCCTTCCGGGCTTCACCACCGCCACCCAGGCCTCGGGCGGCCCCTTGCCCTTGCCCATCCTCGTCTCGGCGGGCTTCTTGGTGATCGGCTTGTCCGGGAAGATCCGGATCCAGAGCTTCCCGCCGCGCTTCATCTTGCGCGTGATGGTGATGCGGGCGGCCTCGATCTGGCGGGCGGTCACCCAGCCGGCGTCCACGGCCTTCAGCCCGTAGTCGCCGAAGCTGAGCGTCGAGCCCGTCCAGGCCTTCCCGGCGCGCCTCCCGCGATGCACCTTGCGGAACTTGACCTTCTTCGGCATCAGCATCGGCGCATCACCTCAGCACGTCCGTGGCGGCCGGCCGGCCGGCCTCGCGGCGCCGTCCCAGCTCGTCCACCTCTCCCTTGTAGATCCACACCTTCACGCCGATCAGCCCGTAGGTCGTCCGCGCTTCCGAGAAGCCGTAGTCGACGTCGCTGCGCAGCGTGTGCAGCGGCAGCCGGCCGTTGAGGTACCACTCCGAGCGGGCGATCTCGGTTCCCGCCAGGCGGCCGGAGCAGCGCACCTTGACGCCGCGGGCGCCGAACCGGACGGCGGCCTCGATCGACTTCCTCATCGCCCGCCGGAACGCGACGCGCTTCTGGAGCTGCATGCCGATCGACTCGCTGACGAGCTGTGCGTCCAGCTCGGGCTTGAGGATCTCCTGGATGTTGATGAAGACCTCGCGGCCCGTCTTCTTCTGAACGCGGTCGCGCAGCTTGTCGACCTCGGATCCCCTCTTGCCGATGATGATGCCCGGGCGCGAGGTCATGATGTTGATCTTGAGCTTGTTCGCCGCGCGCTCGATCTCGATGCTCGAGATCCCCGCGTGCGCGAGCTGCCGCTTCAGCTCCCGGCGCAGGCTGATGTCCTCGTGAAGCCACTCGGAGTAGCGGCGTCTCTCGTACCAGCGCGAGCGCCAGACCTTGTTGAACCCCAGCCTGAACCCGTAGGGGTGGACCTTTTGTCCCACTGAGCCTCCTTACTTCTTCCGGGCCGATTTCGCCGGGCCGGCCGCCTTCTTCTTCGCGGCCTTCTTCTTTGCCGGGGCCGGTGCCTTGCGGGCTCCGGCCGCCTTCTTCTTCGCGGCCTTCTTTGCCGGGGCCGGCGTTTCCTCCGTCCCCCCCTCCGCTTCGGGAGCCGTGCGGCCGCGGGAGGCGCGCTTCCTCGCCTCCCTGTCCGCCTGGGCCCGCCGCTTCGCCCTGCTGAGGCGCGGTCCCGCGCCCTCTCTCTGGTCGAGCTCGATCGTCAGGTGGCTCAGCCGGTGCAGCACCCTGAAAGCGCGTCCGAACGTCGCCGGGCGGATCCGCTTCATCGTCGGTCCGCAGTCCACGTGAATCCTCGAGACGAACAGGGTGTCCGCGTCGACGCGCTGGTCCCCCGACTGGGCGTTCGCCACGGCGGAGCGGAGCAGCTTGGCAACGTCCACGGCGACGGCCTTCGGGCTCTCGTCGAGTGTGGCCAGCGCCTCGTCCACGCCCAGGCCGCGGATCTGGTCTGCGACCAGCCGCGCCTTCTGGGGCGAGGTCCTGAGGTACCTGAGCCGCGCTACCGAGATCATCTTCCTTCCCGCCTCCACCTGATGCACGCCGCGATCAGCTTCCGGCCGCGACGGTCTTCTCTCCCTTGGTCGTGTGTCCCTTGAAGGTCCGGCTGAACGAGAACTCTCCGAGCTTGTGGCCGACCATGCTCTCCGTGACGTAGACCGGAATGAACTTCTTCCCGTTGTGCACCGCGATGGTGTGCCCGACGAACTCGGGAACGATGGTCGAACGCCTCGACCAGGTCTTGAGGACCTTCTTCTCGTTCCGCCTGTTCATGTCGTCCACGCGTCGCTGGAGATGGCCGTCCACGAACGGCCCCTTCTTGATCGATCGGCTCATCGTCTGCTGCTCCCGGCTAGCTTCGCCGCCCCTTCTTCAAGCGACGCCTGACGATCATCCCGTCCGTCCGCGCGTTGCGCCTGGTCTTGTATCCCTTGGTGGGCTTGCCCCACGGCGTGCAGGGGTGGCGCCCGCCCGACGTGCGCCCCTCTCCGCCCCCGTGCGGGTGATCCACGGGGTTCATCACCACCCCACGGTTGATGGGCCGGCGCCCGAGCCACCGCTTGCGCCCGGCCTTGCCGAAGGAGACGTTCTCGTTCTCGAGGTTGCCCACCTGGCCAATCGTCGCCGTGCAGCTCAGGTGCACCTTGCGCACCTCGGTGGACGGCAGCCGGAGCTGCGCGTAGTCGCCTTCCTTGGCCAGGATGGAGGCCGAGCCGCCGGCGGCCCTGACGAGCTGGCCGCCCTTGCCCTGCTTGAGCTCGACGTTGTGGATCGGCGTTCCCGGCGGGATGTTGCGCAGCGGGAGCGTGTTGCCCACCTGGATGTCCGCCTCCGGGCCGGAGACCACGGTCTGCCCGACCTTCAGGCCGTGCGGCGCGATGATGTAGCGCTTCTCGCCGTCGGCGTAGCAGAGCAGCGCGATCCGGGCCGTCCGGTTCGGGTCGTACTCGACGGTGAGGACCTTCGCGGGCACGCTGGTCTTCTCGCGGCGGAAGTCGATCTTCCGGTACTTGCGGCGGTGCCCCCCGCCGCGGTGCCAGAAGGTGATCCGCCCGCGGTTGTTCCTTCCGCCGGAGCGCGTCTTGGGCTCGACCAGGCTCTTGAGGGGCCTGTCGGTCGTGATCTCCTCGAAGCTGTGGCCCGTGCGGAACCGCGTGCCCGGCGACGTCGGAGCGTATTTCTTGACGGCCATGGTCCTACGTCCCCTCGAAGTACTGGATCATCTTCTCGCCTTCGCGCAGCGTGACGTACGCCTTCTTCCAGTTCGAGGCGTACCCCGCGGTCTGCCCCTGGCGCTTGAACTTGCCGGGCACCTGAATCGTCCGGACGGCCTGCACCTTCACGCTGAACAGGCCTTCCACCGCGCGCTTGATCTCGATCTTGTTGGCGTTCGCGGCGACCATGAAGCAGAGGGTCCTGTGCTTCTCCTGGAGCCCCGTCGTCTTCTCGGTGACGACGGGCCCGATCACCGTCTGGTAGAACGGCCGCGTGCTCATGGCGCGAAGACCTCCGCGAGCCTCCGGGCCGCGGCCTGCGTCAGCACGAGGTGCTGGTACTTGATCAGGTCCACGACGTTGAGGTGGCTCGAAAGCAGGACCTTCACGCCCTGCAGGTTCCGGGCGGCGAGATCCAGGTTGCGCCCGGGAGGCTCATCCAGGATGAGGGCCCCGCCGCCCACGCCGAGCGTCTCGAGGGCCTTGGCCAGCGCCGCCGTCTTGTGCGACTCCAGCTCCAGATCCTTGACGACCATGACGCGCCCCTCGCGGAGCTTCTCGGAGAGAGCGGCGCGGATCGCCCCGGTCCTCTTCCGCCGCGGGAAGCGGAACTCGTAGGAGCGCGGCTTCGGCCCGTGGACCGTGCCGCCCGTCCGCCAGAGCGGGGAGCGGATGGACCCGATGCGGGCCCGCCCCGTCTTCTTCTGGCGCCAGAGCTTCCGGCCCGAGCCCGAGACCTCTCCGCGGGTCTTCGTGGAATGGGTCCCGGCCCGAGCGGCCGCGAGATAGGCCTTGACCGCCTCGTGGATCAGCGCCCTGTTCGGCTTCACGCCGAAGACGCCCCCGGGGAGCGTCTCCTCGCCCACCTCCCGGCGGTCGAGGTCGAATATCTTCACCCGGGCTTCCGCGGCGTCCATCACGCGCCTCCGGCGGCGGCCTTCTTCGACCGCCTGATGAGCAGCAGCGTCCCGCGCGCGCCCGGAACGGCGCCGCGGACCACCAGGATGTTGTTCTCCGCATCGACCCGGACGACCCTGAGGTTCTTCACCGTCGCCCGCTTGCCCCCCATCCGTCCCGCCATGCGCTGTCCCTTGAAGACGCGCGAGGGGAAGGAGGAGGCGCCGATCGAGCCCGGGGCCCGGTGGAACATCGAGCCGTGCGTCGCACGGCCTCCGCCGAACCCGTGCCGCTTCATGAACCCCGCGAAGCCGCGCCCCTTGGAGATTCCCGTGACGTCGACCAGCTCGGCCGCGCTGAACATGTCCACGAGGACCCGGTCGCCGAGGCTCAGCTCGCCGTCGCCGCGGTGCCGGAACTCCCTCTGGGTCCGGACGAGCGGCAGGCCGTGCTTGTCCAGGTAGCCGCGCGCCGGCTTCGTGACCCTGCCGGGACGGACGGCCTCGACCAGCCCGAGGCGCACGGCCTCGTAGCCGTCCCGGTCCGGGGTCCGGAGAGCGGTCACGATGCAGGGGCCGGCCTTGAGGACCGTCACGGGCACCGCCGTGCCGTCCTCTTCGTAGACCTGGCTCATTCCTACCTTGCGTCCGATGAGACCTTCTACTGCCACGACCGTCTCCCCAGGCTGCCGCGCCGGTCACGGCGCGGGCCCTGAAGGGCGATGGCACGGCGCCCCTAGCGGGCGCCGAGCGCCTTGATCTCCACGTCCACACCCGCCGGCAGGTCGAGCCGCATCAGCGCGTCGACCGTCTGCGGGGTGGGTTCCAGAATGTCCACGAGCCTCTTGTGCGTCCGCATCTCGAATTGCTCACGGGACTTCTTGTCCACGTGGGGAGAACGGAGAACGCAGATGAGGTTCCGGTCCGTGGGCAGGGGGATGGGTCCCGCCACCCGGGCGCCCGTCCTCTTCGCCGTGTCCACGATCTCGGTCGTGGACTGATCCAGGATCCGGTGATCGTAGGCCTTCAGCCTGATTCGGATCTTCTGATTCACCGTTCTCTCCCCGAGCGGCTCCGCGGAGCTACTCGATGACCTCCGTCACCGTCCCGGCGCCCACGGTGCGTCCGCCCTCGCGGATGGCGAACCGCAGCCCCTTGTCCATGGCGATCGGCGTGATGAGGTTGATCTCCAGCGTCACGTTGTCGCCGGGCATCACCATCTCGACGCCTTCGGGCATCTTCGCCGTGCCCGTCACGTCCGTGGTCCGGAAGTAGAACTGGGGCCGGTAGCCGTTGAAGAAGGGGGTGTGCCTTCCGCCCTCCTCCTTCGTCAGCACGTAGGCCTCGGCCATGAACTTCGTGTGGGGCGTGATGGAGCCGGGCTTGGCCACGACCTGGCCGCGCTCGACGTCGTCGCGCTCCGTTCCGCGGAGGAGCAGCCCGACGTTGTCGCCGGCCTGCCCCTCGTCGAGCAGCTTCTTGAACATCTCGACGCCCGTGACGACCTTCTTCTGCGTGTCGCGGATCCCGACGATCTCCATCTCCTCGCCGACCTTGACCTTCCCCTGCTCGACGCGGCCGGTCACGACCGTGCCGCGGCCGGAGATGCTGAAGACGTCCTCGACCGGCATGAGGAAGGGCTTGTCGAGCGCCCTCTGCGGCAGGGGGATGTAGCTGTCCACCGCCGCCATCAGTTCGAAGATCGGCTTCGTGGTCGCCTCGTCCTCCGGCTTCTCGAGCGCCCTGAGCGCCGAGCCGCGGATGATGGGCGTGTCGTCGCCGGGGAACTCGTACTTGCTGAGAAGCTCCCGGACCTCCAGCTCGACGAGCTCGAGGAGCTCGGGGTCGTCCACCATGTCCACCTTGTTGAGGAAGACCACGATCTTCGGGACGCCCACCTGCCTCGCGAGCAGGATGTGCTCGCGCGTCTGCGGCATGGGTCCGTCGTTCGCCGCGACGACCAGGATCGCGCCGTCCATCTGCGCCGCCCCGGTGATCATGTTCTTGATGTAGTCGGCGTGTCCGGGGCAGTCCACGTGGGCGTAGTGCCGGTTGTCGGTCACGTACTCGACGTGCGCCGTCGCGATGGTGATGCCGCGTTCCCGCTCTTCCGGCGCGTTGTCGATCGAGTCGAACGAGCGCACGGCCACGTTCGGGAACTTGTGATGGAGGACCGTCGTGATGGCGGCCGTCAGGGTCGTCTTCCCGTGGTCGATGTGGCCGATGGTTCCGATGTTGACGTGGGGCTTACTCCGGTCGAACTTCTCCTTCGCCATCTCTACCTCTCCTAGGGAATGGGCGTACCCTGAATTCCAGCCACAATCTCCTCGGCGATGTTGCGCGGCGCCTCCTCGTACTTGAGGAACTGCATCGAGTAGTTCGCGCGTCCCTGGGTCTTCGACCTCAGGTCGGTCGCGTAACCGAACATCTCCGAGAGCGGAACGGTGCTCTTCACGACCTGGAACCCGGCCCGCGCTTCGATGCTGCTGACACGCCCGCGGCGCGAGTTCAGGTCCCCGATCACGTCGCCCGTGTACTCCTCGGGCGTGACCACCTCGACGGCCATCATCGGCTCGAGGAGGGCCGGGTCCGCATGGCGGGCCGCCGCCTTGAAGGCCATCGAGCCGGCGATCTTGAAGGCCACCTCCGACGAGTCCACCTCGTGATAGGTGCCGTCCTTGAGGGTGACCTTGATGTCGCGCATCTCGAAGCCCGCGAGGACGCCCCCCGCCATGGCCTCCTTGATGCCCGCCTCGGTCGGCCCGATGAACTCGCGGGGGATGGCGCCTCCGGTGATGTCGTTGACGAACTCGTATCCCGTGCCCGACGCGAGCGGCTCGATCTCGATCTTGACGTGGCCGTACTGGCCCTTGCCGCCCGTCTGGCGCACGAAGCGCCCCTCTCCCTTCGCCGGCTTGCGGATGGTCTCCTTGTAGGCGACCTGCGGCTTGCCGACGTTGGCCCCGACCTTGAACTCCCGCAGCAGCCGGTCGGTGATGATCTCCAGGTGCAGCTCTCCCATGCCCGCGATGATCGTCTGGGCCGTCTCGGGATCGACCCGCACCTTGAAGGTCGGGTCCTCCTGGGTGAGCTTCGCGAGGGAGCTCGAGAGCTTCTCCTGGTCGGCCTTCGTCTTCGGCTCGATGGCGACCGCGATGACCGGCTCCGGGAAGTTCATCGCCTCGAGGATGATGGGGTGCTTCTCGTCCGTGATCGTGTCGCCCGTCCGCGCATTGCGGAGCCCGACCACCCCGCAGATCTCGCCCGCGTAGATCTCCTTGACCTCCTCGCGCTTGTTCGCGTGCATCTCGAGGAGGCGGGCGACTCTCTCCTTGGCGTCGCGCGTGACGTTCAGCACGTAGGTGCCGGACTTCAGCTGGCCGCTGTAGACGCGGACGTACGCGAGCTGGCCGACGAAGGGATCGGTCGTGATCTTGAAGACGAGGGCCGACATCGGCTCCTTCTCGTCGGCCTTGCGGATCGCGATCTCGCCATCCGGCGTCTCGCCCTCGACGGGCTTGAGGTCGAGGGGCGACGGCAGGTAGTCCACGACGGCGTCGAGGAGGGGCTGGACCCCCTTGTTCTTGAAGGCCGACCCGCACAGCACGGGCGTCACCTGCAGCGTCACGGTCGCCTTGCGCAGGGCGGCACGGATCTCGTCGACCTGCAGCTCGGTGCCGTGGAGGTACTTCTCGAGCAGGGCGTCGTCCGTCTCGCAGGCGACCTCGAGGATCTTCTCCCGGCGGGCCTTGACCTCGTCGAGCAGGTCGGCCGGGATCTCCTCCTCGACGAACTTCGCGCCCAGGCTCTCGTCGAGCCAGACGACGGCCTTCTGCCGGATCAGATCGATGATCCCGCGGAAGTCACCCTCCGCGCCGAGCGGCATCTGCACCGGCAGCGGCCGTGCTCCGAGCTTGCCGACCATCTGCTGGACGCAGCCGTCGAAATCGGCCCCCTGGCGGTCCATCTTGTTGATGAACGCAATGCGCGGGACCTCGTACCGGTTGGCCTGGCGCCAGACCGTCTCGGACTGCGGCTCTACACCGCCCACGGCGCAGAAGACTCCGATGGCCCCGTCGAGCACCCGCAGGGAGCGCTCCACTTCGGCGGTGAAATCCACGTGGCCCGGCGTGTCGATGATGTTGACCTGGTGGTCGCGCCAGAAAGCGGTGGTGGCGGCGGAGGTGATGGTGATTCCGCGCTCCTGCTCCTGCTCCATCCAGTCCATCGTCGCGGTCCCTTCGTGGACCTCGCCGAGCTTGTAGGTCTTTCCGGTGTAGTAGAGGACCCGCTCGGTGGTCGTAGTCTTCCCCGCATCGATGTGCGCCATGATGCCGATGTTGCGTACCCTTGCGAGGGGGGTCCGACGGGCCATGAGAGTTGTCTCTTCAACCTTACCAGCGGTAGTGGGCGAAGGCCTTGTTCGCCTCCGCCATCCTGTGTGTGTCTTCGCGCTTCTTGACGGCGCCTCCCGTGTTGTTGGAGGCGTCCACGATTTCGGCGGCCAGCTTCTCCCTCATGCTCTTGCCGGGACGCTGGCGGGCGAAGGTCTTCAGCCAGCGCATCGCCAGCGAGTTCCGGCGCACCTGGCTCACCTCGACGGGCACCTGGTAGGTCGAGCCGCCCACGCGGCGGGCCTTGACCTCCAGGGCGGGCCGGACGTTGTCGAGGGCCTTCTTGAAGATCTTGAGCGGATCGTCCTTGGTGCGGTTCCGCACGAGATCCATCGCGGCGTAGAAGATCCGCTCCGACGTGCTCCGCTTGCCCCCGTGCATCAGCACGCTGACGAACCGGCTGACGATCGGCGACTGGTAGACCGGGTCCGGCGTGATCTCACGCCGCTCGGCACCGCGACGTCTTGGCATTCTTTTCCTACCGGGCTGCGGCACATGCGGCCGCGCTTCGGGAAAAGGGCCCGCGTCCCACGCCCCTTGCCGGGACCTCGGGAAGCCGGGCCTGCGGAATTACCCCTTGGGCCTCTTGGCCCCGTACTTTGAACGGCTCTGTCTGCGACCTTCGACGCCCGCCGTGTCGAGTGTGCCTCGCACGATGTGATAGCGGACACCTGGAAGGTCCTTCACCCTTCCGCCACGCACCAGGACGATGGAGTGCTCCTGCAGGTTGTGCCCCACGCCCGGGATGTAGGTCGTGACCTCTATCCCGTTGGTCAGACGGACGCGGGCGACCTTTCGGAGGGCGGAGTTGGGCTTCTTGGGAGTCTGCGTGTACACACGGACGCAAACGCCCCGCTTCTGCGGGGAGGACATCAGGGCCGGGCTCTTCGTCCTGCCCCTCTGAAGCTCGCGTCCCTGCCTTACCAGCTGACTCACCGTCGGCACAGCCGCACACCTCCAGCGCGCCCGGGTCTCCGGCACCGCCGGACAGGCGCACAATCCCTACGCCATGATTTCGCGCAAGAGCGCGACCCTATCAGAAGGGCTCTAAACTGTCAACATACCGGGCTTTGCGCCGCCGGTGCCCCTGCCGGAGGGGTCCCGCGACGCCGCCAGGCCGGCTGAAAATGCCGGCCGGACAGCCCGTTTCCGGCCGGATTCCGGCCCCCGAAAACGTCTACGAGCCAGCCTCCCTGAGGCTCGTGAGGGCCGCCGAGAGGTCCAGGGCCGTCTCGGCCT
>OBLQ010000152.1_pt1 | contig 24068 bp, 24 predicted proteins | sample 1519881 | NCBI WGS metagenome assembly OBLQ01 (sample SAMN01911456, study PRJEB22533) | soil metagenome | biome: Soil | place: Malaysia | collected 2012-04-30 | depth DG_metagenome m | reverse complement strand
CTCTCCTCAAATGGCTAAAGCATCTCGGAGCAGTCGCCATCGGCACGGTCTCTACAGACGAAAAAGCGCAGGTGGCGCGTGAAGCGGGCGCCGATCACGTCATCCTTTACACCAAGCAGGACTTCGCCGAGGAAGCCAAGAAACTGACCGGCGGAAAGGGCGTCGACTACGTCATCGACGGCGTCGGCAAGACCACCTTCACGAAGAATCTCGACGCCGTTCGCGTCCGCGGCTGGGCCACGGTATTCGGCATGGCCAGCGGACCCGCGGATCCCGTCGTCCCAAACTCCCTGATGACCAAGTCCATCACCATCTCCGGCGGCGCCCTGTTCAACTACATCCTGACACGCGACGAGCTTCTCCACCGCGCCGACAGCGTGTTCCATGGCGTGCACGAAGGCTGGCTCAAGCCCACGATCAGCCGAGTCTTCCCTCTCGAGCAAGCCGCCGAGGCACACCGCCTCCTTGAGACTCGCCAGACCGTAGGCAAGCTCATCCTCAAAACAGAAAGGTAAAACGCCGGCGTGCTTCGAGCATCCTCTCAGCATTTGTAGCGTCGCGTTGTTCGCGCTCGCTCTCCCCTGAAGGTTTGAACGTAACGCCGTGGCCTTCAGCGCGGCACGCCTTTTTCTGCGGCCACGCTGGCGACTCCGTGTGCTCTGTGGTGAATTCCCTCCACGCCAATCCCTGATGCTCTCTCGCGACCGCAGCAGCGGAAAAAATCATCACCCCGTATTTCCGGGAGTACAATCACCACCGGCGACTTCATAGGTCCCATTATTTATAGGGGGATCGCACCATGGGAGAAATCTCACCTTCTCGTAAGGCAATCATCTTGAACCAGCTTGTCGGCGGCGGCCCCGCCGGAGTGGCTGCAGCGATTGCCGCAGCGCGCAATGGTGCGGACACCACCCTGATCGAGCGCTACAACCATCTCGGTGGCATGGCCACGGGAGGCCTGGTCATCCTGATCCCGCACATGAGCGCAGGCACCGCCGAACAAGAAGTCGCGGGAATCTGCCAGGAAATCGTGGACCGCCTCGACGCCATCGGCGGTGCCCGCCATCCCGATCGCAAGCTTCTAGGCTCTGCCGATAGCAATGTGATCCGAAAGCTCAGGCACTACCACGATTTCGTCGTGGACGGCCGCGTACGGATGAGCGTCATCGTGGACCCCGAGCTCCTGAAATGCGTCCTCAACGACATGATCGAGGAGGCCGGTGTGAAGCTCTGCCTGCATTCCTGGGGCAGCCGCGCGATCACCGATCCTGGGGCAGCCGCGCGATCACCGACGGCGCCCAGGTCGAAGGTGCCGTCTTCTAGAGCAAATCCGGCCGTCAGGCCATTCTCAGCAAGCTGACCATCGACGCGACCGGTGACGGCGATATCTTTGCGTCCGCCGGAGCCGACTTTGAGGGCGCTGTGGATCACAGCCTCCGCAGCGGCATGCTTGCCGTCGTCTTCCGGCTCGGCGACGTCGATTATTTGAAGTTCAGCGGGTTCCGGCAGTCCGAACCCGAGGCGTACAAAGCCATCATGGACGAGATTCGTGCCGTCGGCGGCTTCTCGCTGCTACCCGTAGCGACGCATCGCGACGATCAGGTCTGGGTCAACAACTGGGTGCCCAACAACGACTGCCTCAACGTCGAGCACCTCACCTCCGCCGAAGTGAAGGTGCGCAAGGTGATGCGCAAGGCCCACCAGATTCTCCGGCGCAAGATGCCCGGCTTCGAAAAGAGCTTCATCCTCGATACCGCCTCGCAGATTGGCACGCGAGGCAGCCGCCGCCTGCTCGGAGAATATGTCGTCACCATGCAAGACCTGCGGTCCGGCGCGGTCTATGACGACACCATCGCCGCTATTCCCCGTTTCACCGAAAATCTCTCCGCGCAGACTCCCAATCGCTGTATCCCTTACCGATCTCTCGTGCCGCGCACTACGGAAAATCTTCTCGTCGCTGGCCGCTGCTTCTCATCCGACGTCACCGCCAACGATGTCCTCAATCTCATCCCCTTCTGCATTCAAATGGGCGAAGCCGCCGGCACGGCGGCAGCGCTGTCTCTTAAACATCATGTTAGTCCCCGGCACGTAGATCCCGCATCGCTTCAACAACGGCTCCTCCAGCAGGGCGCCTGGCTCCCCAACGAAGTCCGCCATGCTCTCGCCGATTCCAAGCCCGCGTCGCGCCTCTCGCCTTGAATCGTCGCCTGAATTTACCCACGTGAAAAGTTTTCTCGAAATATTGCGGGTCGGCTCGAAGTTGCCGTTCTGCAACCCGTTTATTTCCGCCCGCGCTGCCGGCCCAAAACAGCCGTCTAATCGCAACACGTGTAGCGATTAGAAACGCTCGCAAGTCATAGTCAGATAGCCACTTGCAGTGATGCCTCGCAACGCCGAATTTGCGTCGTATGGTAGGGTGGAATGTGGAGCATGTGCGCAATTCCGGTGCCGGAAGCTGGCTCCCGAAGGGAGAAGCGTAAGTCGGTCGATTCGAGAAGACGAAAGCCAGAGTTGGATTCGAGAGGACGAAAGCCAGAGTTGGCGCTGCAATCCCGGCCGGGGGGTCGGCACCGGCGCCAGACCGATTTCTAATCGCTACACAAGTGGAAACCGGACACCCGCCAAGTGATAGAAAACATTCATCGGCAGCCCTTTCTAATCGCTACACTCCGCGGTCCGTGGCCGCGGCGTTCTGCTTCACCTCGCTGCTGCTCGCGGCCCTCGCGATCCCCATCGCCTCGCGCGCCGATGAGCCCTACGCCCGCAGCCGCACCTTCGACTTGCAGCATCTCACCACGCACCTTTGGTTCGACGTTGACCACCGCAAGATCCGCGGCGAGGTCACCGAATCGGTTGCCGCCCTTCGCGACAACCTCGCCGAACTTCGGTTCGACTCGGTCGATCTCAAAATCGAGAGCGTCACCGTGGATGGCAAGCCCGCGAAATTCTCAACGACGCCGACAGAGCTCGTCGTCTCACTCGACGAACCCGCCGCGCGCGGCGAGCACCACGAAGTCTTCATCCGCTATGCGGGACAGCCAAGACAAGGGCTGTATTTCGTCCTCCCCGACAAGAATTACCCTCAGCAGCCCGTCGAGATATGGACGCAAGGCGAGGCCGAAGACACGCGCTATTACATTCCGGTCTACGATTATCCGAACGACCGCACCACATCGGAAATGCTGCTCACCGTTCCGGCCTCGTGGATCACCATTTCAAACGGCCAACTCCTCGAAATCCAGGACGAGCCCGACGGCACCAAGACTTGGCGCTGGCAACAGTCCGAGCCGCTTTCAACGTACTTGATCTCGGTCGTTGCGGGAGAATTCGTCGAGCGAGTGGAATCGTGGCACGGCGTTCCCGTCCGCTACGTCGTCCCGCGCGGCAAGGAATCCACCATCGACTCGACATTCGCGCGCACACGCGACATGCTCGAACTCTTCTCCCGCAGGCTCGGCGTGCCGTATCCGTGGCCGCAGTACGCGCAAACCTCCGTCGACGACTTCGTGGCCGGTGGGATGGAAAACACGAGCGCCACTACGCTATCCACGCACGATTTGGTCAGCCCGGCGCTCGCGCGCGAGCAGCGCACCGGAGACGATACCGTGACTTCGCACGAGCTCGCCCATCAGTGGTTCGGCGATCTCGTCACCTGCAAGGACTGGGGAAATCTCTGGCTCAACGAAGGCTTTGCCACCTTTCTCGAGCATTTCTGGATGGAACGGCATTACGGCGCGGACGACGCCGCCTACGAATATTGGCGCGAGCAATCCCGGTGGTTCGCGCAGAAACGCCTGTATCCCGTGCCGATCTTGAACCGCAAATTCAAGGACTCGCAGAAACGCCTGTATCCCGTGCCGATCTTGAACCGCAAATTCAAGGACTCCACCGAATACGCCGGAAACATTTATACAAAGGCTGCCTGGGTCTTGCGGATGCTTCGGGGAGAGCTTGGCGACGACGGTTTCTTTCGTGGTCTGCACCACTATCTCGAGGCGAACCGCGGGCAAAACGTCGTCACCGCCGATCTGCAGAAGGCCATCGAGCAGGCCACTTCGGTAAACGTCGACAAATTCTTCCACCAGTGGGTCTACCGCGCCGGAGCTCCGCAGTTTGAGGTCAGCTATGCCTACGATGCGGAAGCCCGACAGGTGAAGCTCGACGTAAAACAAACGCAAACCATCGCAGGGCTCGTCGGCCTGTTCGACGTTCCGATTGAAGTGGAAATCGCCACGACGAGCGGCAGCCGGAGCTATCCCATCGAAATCAGCGAAGCAAGCGGGAGTTTCACGCTTCCCGCGGATGGCGCGCCGCTCATGGTTATTTTCGACAAAGGCGACAGGACTCTGAAATCGGTCGACTTCAAGAAGGATCCCGCTCTGTGGATCTATCAATTGAAAAACGCCGAGACAGTCCCCGATCGCGCCGACGCTGCCTTGGCGCTCGGCAACATCCGGAACAACTCGGACGCCGTCGCGGCCCTCAGCGATGCGGCGCTGCACGATCCTTTCTGGGGAGTGCGGGTGGAGGCCCTGCGGGCCCTCGGCCGGATCGGCGGTCCGGAAGCGGAAAAGACGATCCTCACTGCGGCAAGCGCAGCGAGTGGTGACCAGCCTTGGGTCCGCGACGTCGCCGTCAGCGAGCTCGGACAATTCAAATCGGACTCATCCCTCGCATCGAAACTCATGGACATTGCGGCGAACGATGGCGCCTATCGAGTCCGCGCCGCGGCGCTTCGCGCGCTTGCCGCGATCAAAGCGCCGAATGCATACGGCACGCTTGCGGCCGCGCATCGAAACTCGTGGACATTGCGGCGAACGACAGCGCCTACCGAGTCCGCGCTGCGGCGCTTCGCGCGCTTGCCGCGATCAAAGCTCCGAGTGCATACGGGACGCTTACGGCCGCGCTGCAATCGGACTCCCCGGACGATATCCTCCGGCGCGCCGCCCTCACCGCTCTGGGCGCGCTCGGCGACGACCGGGCCGTACCGGCTTTGCTTGAGTGGTCTGCGCCCGGAAAGCCGCTCCGCGATCGGCGCGTGGCGATCGGCTCCGTGGCTAGGCTCGACAAAAAGAACAAGGAAATTACCCGCACGCTGATCGCTTGCCTTCACGAGCCTTATTTCGACGTGAGGCAGTCGGCAATTCTCGCCATTTGGCTGCGCCGTGATCCCGACGCCATCGCCCCGCTCGAGGAACTTCTTAAGAGCGGTGGGCTCAGCATCGGTGAAAGGCCTCACGTGGAAGCGGCCCTCGCCGCCCTCAAAGAGCAGGGCCGCACGAAATAGGAGCGAAAAGCGAGTGTCACGCGAGGAGAATACGCAGATCGCGCAAATTGTTGCCGGTGGGACCCGTAATTACCGCGTCCTCCAGGCGTAATTACGGCGTCCTCCAGGCGAGCAAAAAAGTTGTACGCGTCGGAGCGCCTCCGAAAATCTGCAGGGTCCAGACCTGCCGCTCGCGCGTGCCCAAGCGTTTTGCCGTCCGCCACCGCACCGGCCGCGGGGCTGTTCCCGTCGATTCCGTCCGTCCCGGCGCTGAGCACGGTAACGTCCTTCCCTGCGATCTTCGGCACGCAGGCAAGAACGAACGCGGAATTTCGCCCGCCCATTCCCCTGCCCGTCACCGGGCTGCTCAGTTCTCCGTCGGCCAGTACGGCTACAGGCCTGTCTGGATTCGCTTTTTTCAAGGATTCCAATTGCGCGAGCAGGTAGTCGGCGGCTTTCTCGAGCGGCCAGTTGTCGGTCGAATTGTCGCAGAGAGAACGGTAGCCCCTGGCTTCGCAAGCATGATGCGCCGCGTGCATCAATTCGTGCGCGCCGAGCAGCAGGGCGAAATGCGAACGAACAAAGGCCGCATCCCCTGCTTTGGGAGTTTCGCGCAGCGCGTGATTCTCAAACACGGAGCGGAGCGATGCGGGCAATTTGCATGCGGGCAATTTGCCGGCGAGATCGTATTCCTTCGCGATGCGCTCGGCATCGTCAATTGTGGTCGGATCCGGCAGCGTGGGCCCGGATGCCAGCGCCGATTCCTGTCCCTCCGGCACATCGCTCACCGCCCAAGTCAGTTTCAGCGAGCGTGGCGCCGCCGCAGCCAGGCGCCCGCCCTTCGTCGCCGACAGATGCTTGCGAATCGCGTTGATTTCGTCAATGGGCGCGCCGCAGGTGACGAGCGCCGCGTGTAGTTTCTGGAAATCCTCGAGCGTCACGGAAGCATCGAGGGGCTGTTCGACTAGCGATGACCCGCCCCCGGAAATCAGAAAGAAAATCAGCGTGCGCTCGTCGCAGCGCGCCAACCGGTCGAGAATGGCGCGGCCCGCTGCGAAGCTTCCTGCGTTCGGCACGGGATGCCCGCCGACAAAGGTTCTCCAACCGGTCAGTTCGCGCGACGGCGCGGCAGGGACCACCAGGATTCCTTCTGGTTGGAAATCGGGCGCAAGGACGCGGACCAAACCCTCGGCCATCGCGAAAGAAGCCTTGCCGTAGGCAATCGCAAGGACATTTTCGAATCTCCGAAGATCCACGGCCGTCTCGCCGGCGTAAATCAACGAGTCGCTGCGGGCGAGCTTCTTCTCGAGCGTCGCGGGAATGTCGATCGCCGCGAGCGTCTCGCGAAACACGCCGAGCGTCTCGCGAAACACGCGCTGCGCAATCTGTTTCACGCCTTCTCGATTGCGGCGGCCCCGGCGCGGGCCGCATCGAGGTCCTGCTCTTCGGTCCCGCCGCTCGCTCCGATCGCGCCCACCACTTGGCCGTCGACCAGCAGGGGCACGCCGCCGCGGATTGGCGTCTGGTACGCAGGATTCGCAACTGCGAGGCCCAGGATCACAGGAAGATTCAGTTGATCCCCCGCCATCGCGGGGCCAGTCGCGGCGCGCCGCATCGCCGCGGCCTGCGCTTTTACCAGCGCGAGCGCGATAGAGGACGGCTTCGCGCCATCCATGCGCGCAAACACCAGCAGATGGCCTCCATCATCCACCACGGCGATGTCCATCGGGGCGCGCAGTTCTCCCGCCCGCCGCTCGGCTGCTTCGCCCGCCCGCCGCTCGGCTGCTGCGAGCACGGCGCGCGCTCCCTCAAGCGTGAGCTTCGGATGATTGCGGGTGATCAGCGCCATCTTCGCTTCCTCTCCAGGTCACAGGCCGAGCGCGTCCGCGTTCAGCGCGTTGGGCGGGCGCTTGCCTATGAAGGGCGCGATGGCGTTCGTCGCCGCCATCACAGCCATCTTCGTGCGCGTATCCACACTGGCGCTCGCGATGTGCGGTGCGAGGATCACATCTTTGCGCGCGAGGAGCGCGGGATGGACTTTCGGCTCGTGCTCGTACACGTCGAGCGCCGCGCCGCCAATTTTCTTCTGATCGAGCGCCTCGGCGAGCGCCGCTTCGTCCACCACTGGTCCGCGCGACGTATTGATCAGATATGCCGTGCGCTTCATTTTCTCGAATGCTTCCCTCGATATCAGATGGCGCGTCGCCGGAAGCAGCGGCACGTGGAGGCTGATGAAATCGGACTCGCGCAGAAGATCGTCGAAGCCTGCCGGTTCCGCGCGCAATTCCCTTTCGACATCCGCGTTCGCGCGCGTTTGATCGTGGTAGAGCACGCGCATCCGGAATCCTTGCGCGCGGCGCGCAACGCCCCGTCCGATCCGGCCAAAGCCAATGATTCCGAGCGTCTGACCCCAAACGTCGCCGCCGAGAAGCTGATCGAGATCCCACCCCGGCCACGTTCCCGAGCGCACCCAAGCATCGCCCTCGACGAGCCGGCGCGCGATCGCCATCAGCAGCGTCCACGCGAAATCGGCGGTTGTTTCGTCGAGCACGCCCGGCGTATGCGCGGCGACCACCTTGTGGCGCGTGCAGGCGGGCACGTCGACGTTGTCGTACCCGACGGAAACGGTGGCCGCCACGCGCAGCTTCGGCGCCGCCGAGAGCAACTCCTCGTCCACTTTCTCGGTGAGCAGACAGACGAGCGCGTCCTTATCGGCCACGCGCCGCAACAGCTCTCCGCGCGGAATCCGCTCCGCATTCGTCCAGTATTCGACGTCGAAATGCTCGTTCAAAATCGCTCGCGCTGCCGGAAAAAGCGGCCGTGTGGAGAGTGCCCTTGGCTTGCCCACCAAACACCTCGCAAAGTAAAAGTGCGTCGCGCCAGTTCCGTAGCATACACCACGCCGCGCGTGCCCGCGCAGCAGCGTGGCAACGCCAGAATGCGAGCCTCGTTGACGCCCACTGGCCGCGCGACTATAGTGGCCCGGATACGCGCGAAAAAGGGCAGCGCGCCACACCGATGGATTCGCGACTCCTCCACGATTTGAAAAAACTGCTCGGCGCGGAAGGCGTCCTGCACGAACCCGAGGACCTGCTTCTGTACGAGTACGACGGCTCGGTCGATCGCGCACAGCCGGATTGCGTAGTGTTTCCGCGGACGACCGCAGATGTTGCCGGGATCGTGCGCCTCGCCAACAGCCACCAGATGGCCATCGTCGGACGCGGCGCCGGAACCGGACTCTCAGGTGGGGCGATCGCTCGCGAAGGCGGAATCATGGTCGCGTTTCCGCGCATGAACCGGATCCTGGAGATCGACGGCGACAATCAACGCGCCACGGTGCAACCGGGTGTGGTGAATTCCGATCTGAGCGCGGCCGTGGGGAACCTGGGCCTTCACTTCGCTCCGGATCCTTCGAGTCAGAAAGCGTGCACGATCGGCGGCAACGTTTCAATTCCGATCTGAGCGCGGCCGTGGCGAGCCTGGGCCTTCACTTCGCTCCGGATCCCTCGAGCCAGAAGGCGTGCACGATCGGCGGCAACGTTTCCGAAAACTCCGGCGGGCCGCACACCCTCGCCTACGGCGTGACCACAAACCACGTCCTCGCGCTCGAAATCGTGCTGCCGACAGGCCAGCCTATTCGCCTCGGCAGCCCCGCACTTGATCCGTCGGGGTACGATCTCACTGGCCTCTTTGTAGGCTCGGAAGGCACATTCGGGCTCGTCACGGAGATCACTGTGAAGCTGACACGCCTGCCGGAAGCAGTGAAGACGCTGCTTGCCATCTACGACTCGGTTGACGACGCGACCGAAACCGTCGCCGAGATCACTGCGCGCGGAATCACGCCGGCAGCGTGCGAGATGCTCGATGGCTGGACGATCCGCGCCGTCGAAGCGTACGTCCACGCGGGATTTCCGGTCGACTCCGCGGCCGTGCTGCTGATCGACGTGGACGGGCTTCAGGAAGCCGCAGAGTCCGAGGCGAAAGAAGTCGCCGACGTGTGCAGGGTGCATCATGCTCGGGAAGTGCGGGTGGCTCGCGACGAGCGCGAGCGCGACCTGCTCTGGAAAGGCCGCAAGAATGCGTTTGGCGCGGCCGGCCGGCTCGCGCCGAGCTATTACACGCAGGACGGCGTCATTCCGCGCACCAAGCTTCCGGCCACGCTCCGGCGCATCAGCGAAATCAGCAAGAAATACGGCCTCGAAATCGGCAACGTCTTTCACGCGGGCGACGGCAATCTGCACCCCATCATTCTCTTCGACGAGCGCAACGAAAAGCAGTTCCGCGACACGATTCGAGCGGCCGACGAGATCATCCAGTTCTGCATACAGGCAGGCGGCGCGATCACCGGCGAGCACGGCGTGGGGATGGAAAAAGACCGGCTGATGCCGCTGCTCTTCAGCGAAGCCGATCTCGCTCTGATGCAGCGCGTTCGCGGCGTGTTCAATCCCGCGGGCCTTCTCAACCCCGGAAAGATCTTCCCCACTTCGAAAGGCTGCGGCGAAATCCGCGTTCGGCCCCGCCCGCCCGCCGGCGCAGATTCCGCATGAGCATCGCCAGCACCGCCGTTTCCACTCGCCTCGGTGAAATCGCCGGAGCCTCGAACGTCGTCGCCGAGCCGGCGCAGCTCGCCGCATATCAAATCGATGGCCAGATACCAGGGGCTGCCGTGCGGCCGGGCTCGGTCCAAGAAGTTTCGGAGATTGTGAAGTTCGCAGCTGCCGAAAAGCTGGCTGTAGTTCCCAGCGGCGGGCGGACCAAGCTCGCCATGGGCATGCCGCTCCGGAAGTACGACGTGGTTCTCGATATGACCCGGCTCGATCGCCTGGCCGCGTACGATCCCGCCGATTTGACGCTCGGCGTCGAGCCCGGCATCCCGCTGCAGAGGCTCGCGGGAGTGCTCGCCGGGCACAAGCAATTTCTGCCGCTCGCGGTTCCCTTCCTGAGCCGGGCGACGGCGGGCGGCACGATTGCATCAGGCGTTGATTCGCCGTTGCGGCAATTCTACGGCACGGCGCGCGATTTCGTCCTCGGGATGGAATTCGTCACCGGCGAGGGAGCGCCGGCGAAAAGCGGCGGGCGCGTGGTGAAAAACGTCTCCGGCTACGACCTTCACAAGCTGCTGATCGGCTCCGCAGGCACACTCGGCGTGATCACCCGAATCAATTTCCGGACGTTCCCGCTTCCCGTGGCGACGCGCGCGTTCGCGGCAATTTGCGCCAGCAGCGACCAGGCATTCGATCTGCGCCAGCGCGTGGCGCAATCACCGCTCCGGCCGCTGACGATCGAAATCCTCAGCCCAGGGACCGTCGAGTTGCTTTCCAGCGAAGTAGCTGCGCGAATCGAACCCGGCACAATCCCCGTCGATCGGCCTGCGAAGGATCGGTGGGTCTTCAGCACGAGCTTTGCCGGACACGAGAAGACGCTGGAGCGCTGCGCGCGCGAACTGAGCCGGATGGCTGATGCATCCGGCGCGACCCACATCAGCGTCTTCGGCGAGGAGAAATTTCCGGCCGCGTTTGCGCGACAACGCGAGTTCATTCCCATTGCGCTCGAATCCTCGGCGGTTACGACCATTGTTAAGTTGAGCGTCCTGCCCGCGAGGATGAACGAAATTGTGGCAGCAGTCGCAAGGGCGGCCGAAGGAAACGAACTGCACTGGGCGGCGCTCGCGAGGGGCGTGGGCGTGATTTATGTTGCGCTGCTCGCGCACGCGCTGGACGAAGACTCGCGGCGGCGGGTCGCCAGCGTTACGGAAGAGATCTCCGCTGCCTGCACCCACCTGGGCGGAAATTTCTCAGTTCCCTGCTGCCCCGCGAAGTGGAAGCCAACGCTGAAAATGGGCGGACCACAACGCAGTGATTTTCCGCTGATACAAAAGCTCAAGAACGTCTTCGACCCGCATGGAATTCTCAGTCCAGGCCGCGGCCCAGGAGGGCTCTGAATCAATGGCCGCCGCACCTCCAGCATCGCAACCTGTACCGCCTCGCGAAACAGTGGCGGGCGAGGTTGCGCCTGCGCCGAGCGGATTTTTGGGTTCGGAAAGGCCGGAATACGCGGACTACTCGCGCTGCATCCACTGCGGGCTTTGCCTGAATCAGTGTCCGACTTATCGCCTGTGGCATCTGGAGGCTGATTCCCCGCGCGGGCGGATACGGCAGATGATGCTCGTCGATCAAGGGCGGCTGAAGCTGAGCGATTCGTTCGTCACGCACATCGATCGCTGTCTCGATTGCCGCGCTTGCGAGACGGCTTGTCCCTCCGGCGTCGAGTACGGAAAATTGGTCGAGCTCGCGCGCACGCAAATCGAGAAGAATTACAGGCGGCCGCTCGTATCGCGCGTGTTGCGCGACTTTGTCTATCGGGGACTGCTTCCCTATCCGCGCTTGATCGTGGCGGCGGCGCGGCTGCTGCGTTTCTATCAGCGTTCGGGCTGCGTTTCTATCAGCGTTCGGGACTCGCGGCGCTCGCTCGCGGAACCGGGTTTCTGCGCCTGCTCGGGTTGCGCGATCGCGAGCGGCTGCTGCCCAAGATCGACTCGGCGTTCTTCTTCAGCGAGCTTGGCAAGACGTTTCCAGCGCAGGGACCGCGACGCGCACGCGTTGCCTTTTTCGCGGGCTGCATCGCGCAAGTGACGTTCAGCGAGCTCAACCGCGCCACGATCCGCGTCCTGCAAGCGAATGGATGCGAAGTCGTGGTGCCGCCGGCGCAGGTGTGCTGCGGAGCGCTCGCGGCACATGCCGGTGTGCGCGACGTCGCGAGGGACTTAGCGCGCGCGAATTTCGCCGCGTTCCTCGAAACGGAGTGCGACGCGATCGTCACCAACGCCGCCGGATGCGGTTCCATGCTCAAGGAATACACGCACCTTTTTGCGGCGCACGATCCTGTTCACGAGCAGGCGCAGAAATTCTCCGGCAAGGTGCGAGACGTCAGCGAATTCCTCGCCGATCTGGGTCTGGCGGCTCCGCTCCGCCCGCTCCCTCTGCGCGTCACATACCAGGATTCGTGCCACCTCGCGCACGGGCAGAAAATCCGCGAAGCTCCGCGCGATCTGATTCGAGCGATCCCGGGCGTGGAGTTGGCCGAGATGCCGCTTGCGGACCAGTGCTGCGGCTCGGCGGGCGTCTACAACGTCACACAAACGGAAGCGTCGCTGGAATTACTCGCGTCGAAAATGGACGCCGCACGCGAGACGAAGGCGCAAGTGATCGTCACGGCCAATCCCGGCTGCATCCTGCAACTCCGCGCCGGCGCCGCCATGCATGGCACGGGCCAGGAAGTGCTGCACGTGGTCGAACTCCTCGACCGAGCCTTGCCTTCCCCGTCTTAGAGATTTGAGGGAACTTTTTTATTTCTCACCGACGAGGTAGCGGCAGCCGCGCGGCCTCTTCTTAGAGATTTAAGGGAACCTTTTTATTTCTCGCCGACGAGGTAGCGGCAGCCGCGCGGCCCCATTTGCGCGGAATGCACGGCTCCGGCGGGAACGTCGCAGCGGTCGCCCGCGCGATAAGTCTGCGATTGACCCTGCATCGTGAGCGTCATTTCACCATCGAGGATGATGTGCGCGGTGAGACCAGCGTGGGTGTGCTCGGGATAGAACGCATGCGGCCCGTCCTGCCAGACGAACGTGTGTGAAAAGCCTTCCGATCGAAGCTGCGATTCGAGCGCGCGCACGTCCATGCGTCTTCTCCCGGCGCAAGATTATAGCAATCGAGATAGGGAGAAAACTCCGTGAAGGGAGCCATCCTTCGCGAGGGGGGCTTGCGGACGGGGTGCGGTGGGCCCCGTCCGCAAGTACGGCTACTGCTGCGTGGCAGGTGAGATCAGTCCTGTGGTGGAGGCGGCAACTGCCCGGGACCGGCCCCAGGCGGCGGCGCCTGCCTGCGCCATCGTCGGGGCGCATGGCTGGCGGTCCCCGGAGGTGGCGGCGCCTGCCTGCGCCATCTTCGGGGCGCATGGCTGGCTCGTTGGCGGGCCTGCCTCAAGGTGTAATCAGACGGCACCTTAAATAGCGACGGATCCGGTTCGTGCCGCTGGATATTCGTCAACTGGAATACGGTATCGCCTGCGCGCGGATCGGTGCGCTTAATCATCACCGTCGTTTGCAAGTCGGGCGAATACCACCGCTCCGTGCTGATCAAGATGGGCTTCTCGTTGCCGATCTGGCCCGCAGGAATCGTGCGCGTGTAACGAGTGCCCTCGGCCTTCACTCCGTTGATCGTCTTGGTCCCGAGTGGAGTCGTAGTGACGTCCTTCGCCATCGGAGGTCCGTCGGGCGGCTGGACCAGACGGCGCCTTCGCTCCCGAGGCCACGGCATCTGGCGCGCGAACTTGCGGTCCGGCTGGAGAATATATTGTGTGCCAGCGACAGGATCACTGATGAATATCACGTGTGGCGCGGTCTGAGTTGCCGTCGCCCACGGGCCGATTGCCGGCAGCGTCATGTCGCGGCGAGTGCGACCCTGGCCGTCACGCGCGATGGTGCCCGAGGTGGTGCGGTCGATGCGGTTGCCGTCGGAGAGCACCCGCGTGGTCTGCATGGAGAAGGACGCACTGAATGGCGCGCCCGCCACCGTCTTGCCGCCGAATCCCGCCTCGAAGCCGAGAAAGTCCATGGCATCAACCGTCGCCAGCGTACCCGGCCCACCTCGGAAGTACATAACGTTCTGATTCAGCGGTGGCGGTGGCGGCGGCTCCGTCTGCGCCCGCGCAATGCTGCCGGCCGTCACGGAGCCCGACAGCAGCGCCGCGATCCCGATCACATGCGAGAGTTTTGCAAATCTCACGAAATCCTCCCTGCGCAATCCAAGGTGTTTAATCCTTTACCGAAGCGATCCGCTCGCTTCGTCCTGCGAAATCAGCCGGATAGCCTGCGGTGTTCCGTCTTCGCTGACGACCAGATCCGCCCGCACGGTGCCGTCGCCTTCCATCGCCGCGACGGGCAGTCCAAACGATGCGAGTGCCGCGCGAGGCATCACGACGCGAACCACTGCGCCATCGTCGAGCGCCGTGGGATCGTCCGCGTAGGGCAGCGGCGTAAAAGCATCCTCGGAGACACTTTGCTCGGTCGATCGAGCGGACTTGACAGTTCGCCCGGCCTCTTCGGGGGCCGCGGAGATGGGAGGCTGTGCGTGAGCCCCGACCTGTGCGGATGGCCCCGCCGGCTGCTGCGCCTGCGGTGAGGCCGATCCCACTGCCGGAATCTGGGTCGCGGGGCCAGTCGCCGGCGGCCGTGTCATCCAATGGTTCACGGAAACTCCCACCGCCAGCAACACAGCAGCTGCGATACCAACCGCTGCTTGCCAGCGAATCCCGCTGCGCGAGACGGCTGCTTTTTCCCTGCGAAACTCCTGCAGCAAGTTCGCTTCGACGCGCTCGGGCGCTCGCAACCCGCTCTCCTCCGCAGCAAGCGCGCGAAACGCCCGATCGAGTGACTCCACCTCGGCCAGGAGCTGCGCACAGCGGCTGCACGAGTCCTTTCGCGCAGCGGCGTGCCTCGCAATTCGGGGCGGCCGAGATCCGGAAGAATTTCGTCGAATCGTGCGCAATTCATCGGAATGTCCTTTTCGCTCATTCACCCACCGCCGGGACGTGCCGCGTGCCATGGCCTTCGCGCAGTTTTTCCATCAGCAACGCCCGCGCGCGGTGCAACCGGGAACGCACCGTGCCGACCGGGCAGTCAAGAGCCGCCGAGGCCTCCTCGTAGCTCATCTCTTCCAGTTCGCAAAGTGCCACTACCTCGCGGTAATTCTCAGGCAGCGTCGCAATCGCTTGCCGCAGGCGCTCGGCCGCGTCGTGCGCGACGAGTTCGTCGGAGGCCCAAACGGAACCGCTCACGTGCCGCTGCAGCATTGGCAAGGAGTCGGGGTCGTTCGCCAGAGGTACGACGCGCTGATCCTGTTCCCAGCGCTTCCGCAGATGATTGCGAGCGATGCCGTACAAGAAGCCGGCGAGGGTTCCCCGTGCGGCATCGAATCGGCCGGCATCGCGAATCAGCGCCATGAAGACCTCTTGGGCCACATCCTCGGCCAGGGCCGCGTTGCCGCCGACTCGCAGGGCGAAACGGTAGATGGCCGGCTGCCTGCGACGATAGAGGAGCGTGAATGCTTCCTCGTCTCCAGCGATCATCCGGGCGAGCAGGCTCTCGTCGGTCGGTTCGGTGGCCTTCGTCATCGCAAGTGTTTGGACGGCCTGCCCCCGCTCTCGTTAGATATTCCTGGCAGGGGGCAGGATGGTTCCCGAATGTTTTGGTAGCATAGCGCCTGCCGAGAGTGCAAACTGCACGCAGTCCGGCACCGGTATTTTCCCGCTGAGGATTCCGCTGCTTGACCGCGGTCCCGCGCTTCAATAACGTAGGACCCGGCAGGACTCGTGCAAGGGCACGAGCGGGCGGCCGCGACAGCCGGACGGCGTCTTGGCCGCGATCAGGAGGAGCGATGCAGGAATTCGACCCACACGTTCTGGAAGAAAAGCCGGTCCCACCGCCCGCAGAATTCAGCGAGCGCGCGCACGTCAAATCGCTGGAGGAATACCGCAAACTCTACGAACGCGCGGATCAGGATCCCGAAGGCTTCTGGAGCGAGCAGGCCAGGATGCTTGATTGGGTTGTTCCGCCCTCAAAGGTGCTCGAATGGAAACTCCCGCATGCGAAGTGGTTCGTCGGCGGAAAGCTCAACGTGGCGCACAATTGCGTCGATCGGCACCTTGCGAAAAGGGGCAGCAAGCCTGCGCTTCTGTGGGAGGCCGAGGACGGCGCAAAAGTACAGCTCACCTATGCCGAACTCCACGAACGTGTCTGCCGGTTCGCCAACGCCTTGAAGTCGCTCGGCGTGAGGACCGGCGATTGCGTGGCCATCTATCTGCCCATGATTCCCGAGCTGCCCATCTCCATGCTGGCCTGCGCGCGGATTGGAGCGATCCACTCGGTGGTGTTTGGAGGTTTCAGCGCGACGGCGCTCGCGGACCGCATCGCCGACGCGAAGGCTAAGGTGCTGATCACCGCCGACGGCGGATACCGCCGCGGCAAAGTGGTTCCGCTCAAAGACACGGCGGACGCCGCCCTCGAAAAGTGCCCGACGATTGAAAAATCGATCGTCGTGCAGCGCACCGCGGAAAAGGTTTCCTGGCAGGCGGGGCGCGATCTCTGGTGGCACGATTTAGAAAAGGCCGCTTCGAAAGATTGCCCCGCCGCCCCGCCGAGCCGTTCGATTCCGAGCATCCGCTCTACGTTCTCTACACCAGCGGCACCACCGGAAAGCCCAAGGGCGTGCTGCACACCTCGGCCGGCTATCTTCTGCAATGCATGTGGAGCATGCGGCTCGTCTTCGATCTTCGCGACAACGATGTCTACTGGTGCACTGCCGATATAGGCTGGGTCACCGGGCACAGCTACATCGTCTACGGCCCGCTGGCCAACGGCGCAACCGTGGTCATGTACGAAGGCGCACCCGACTATCCTCGCCGCGACCGCTTCTGGGAGATCGTGGAGCGCTACAAGGTTTCGATCTTTTATAGCTCGGCGACCGCGGTCCGCGCCTTCATGTCGTGGGGTGCGGACTGGCTCAACAAGCACGACTTGAGCAGCCTGCGAGTTCTCGGCACGGTCGGGGAGCCCATCAACCCGGCCGCCTGGAAATGGTATTACGAGGCCATCGGCAAGAGTCGCTGTCCCATCGTCGATACCTGGTGGCAGACAGAGACCGGATCGATCCTGATTTCGCCGCTGCCGGGAGCCACGCCGACGAAGCCCGGATCGGCCACGCTGCCGCTTCCCGGCATCGCCGCGCGCGTCGTGAATCTGCAGGGCCAGCCGGTGAAACCCGGCGAGACCGGCTATCTGACCATCCAGAAGCCGTGGCCCTCGGACCGGCTATCTGACCATCCAGAAGCCGTGGCCCTCGATGCTGCGCACCATCTACGGCGACGACGAGCGCTACGCGCGCGAATACTGGAGCCGCATTCCCGGCGCCTATTTCGCAGGCGACGCGGCGCAGTGCGACAAGGACGGCTACATCTGGGTGCTTGGCCGCGTGGACGACGTCATCAAGGTGGCCGGCCACCGCCTGAGCTCGATGGAAATCGAGAGCGCGCTCGTCAGCCATGTTTCCGTCGCTGAAGCCGCAGTCGTCGCACGGCCGGATGAAATCAAAGGCGAGGCCATCGTCTGCTTCGTCACTCTGCGTTCGGGGCAATCGCCCTCGGGTGAACTGCGCGTGGCGCTGATGGAGCATGTCTCCGCCACGATTGGCACGATCGCGCGTCCGGCCGATGTCCGCTTCTGCGACCTGCTGCCCAAAACGCGTAGCGGCAAGATCATGCGCCGCTTGCTGCGCGAACTCGCCCACAAGGGCGGCATCTCCGGCGACACGACCACGCTCGAAGACATGGGCGTCATCGAGCGTCTCGCCAAAGCCCAGGGCAAGGAAGAGGAATAGGAGTTCGTACCGCGGGGCGGGAAGAGACTTCGGCCTATACGCGAGTGCCCGAGCGCGGTGAAGGTCAGTGATCGCAGCAGCGCCTGGGAGTGAGATGCTCTACCGGCGCCGGGAGCACGTCCAGCGCACTCTCGGGCACCGATCGATTTTACTAGGATCTTTTTTCATATCGCGGGCGCAGACTTTTGCGCGCTGAGATATACTCGCGCGGTTTGCGCCAGGCTGCTCGCCGTGCTGCGAGCGCTCGCTGGCCGAAGATTCTGGGTTAGAGCAATGGGGGAAACCGTGAGCCGATCTGCGTGGATGACCGTGCTTCTGCGGACTTTCGACCGCACCGGCCCGAGCGCAAAACGCGCCCGCCGCCGATTGGCCGATGTACAACCGCGACCTCGCGGGAACCCGCTATTCCCCGCTTTCGCAGATCAACACCGGGAATGTCGCGAAGCTGAAGCAGGCCTGGTCCTATGCCATGCGCCCGGGCGGCAAGGGACCTGCTGCGGGCGCGTTCAGCGAGGTTACGCCGATCGTGGTCCACGGCGTGATGTATCTGCCGGCGGGCGACCGCGTTCTTGCGCTCGATGTATCTGCCGGCGGGTGACCGCGTTCTTGCGCTCGATCCCGATACCGGCAAAGAAATCTGGCGCTACGAATTGAAGACAGGCCTGGCCTGTGCGCGCGGCGTGGCGTACTGGCCCGGCGATCGCCACACCGCCCCGCGAATTTTCTTCACCAGTCTCCACGAACTGATGGCTCTGGAAGCCCGCACCGGCCGGCCCGCTGCCGGCTTCGGCAAGGACGGCGAGATTACTCTCAAGGTGCCGTTCGCTGAGGTTCCCACGATCTATAAGGACATCATCATCCTCGGGGCAAACGTCTACGGCCCCGGAGAGGTGAATCTTCATCCGCAGGATGAAGTCGCCAAAGGCATTCCCGGCGATTCGCGCGCGTACGACGCCCGCACCGGAAAAAAGCTCTGGGAGTTCCACACGATTCCCCGGCCCGGCGAAGTAGGTAATGACACATGGGGTGACGACAGTTGGAAAGGCCGCGGCGGCACCAATGTCTGGTCCATGACGATGACGGTGGATGAAGAGCGCGGCATCGTCTACATGCCCGTCGGCGGCCCGGCCGCCAATTACTGGGGCGGGGACCGTCCGGGCAACAATCTGTTTTCCAATACACTCGTGGCGGTGGATGCAAACACAGGCAAACTGAAGTGGTATTTTCAGACCGTCCACCACGAACTGTGGGACTTCGACCTGCCGCCGGAGGCAGCGTTGATCGACATCGAGCACGATGGGAAGAAGATTCCCGCCGTCGTGCAGATGGGCAAGAGCGGCTACATGTTCATTCTCGACCGTGTGACCGGCAAACCCGTGTTCGGCGTCGAAGAGCGACCGGTGCCCAAAGGTGACGTTCCCACCGAGTGGTATTCGCCGACGCAGCCGTTTCCGGTGAAGCCACCGCCGCTCTCGCGCGTCAGCTTTTCGCGTGAAGACATGGTCACGGCCGACGACACGACGCCGCAGCACGCCAAAGCCTGCGAAGATCTGTGGAATTCAGTGGGCGGATTCTACAACGCCGGTCCCTACACGCCGTGGCTTTTCCGCCCCGAGGGTGCTCCGCTCAAGATCTCGCTCGTGTTTCCCGGAGCGACCGGCGGCGCGAATTGGGGAGGGACCGCATCCGACCTCAAAATGGGCTACGTCTTCGTGAATACGCAGAACCAAGGCTCCGTCGGCTGGATCGCGAAGAATCCGCGCTACACGCCGGAAACCGCGGACATCCAGCTTCCTTACGATCGCGGCGTCGCTCCCGGCTTCAACGGCCAGTTTGGAAGCTTCACTGCCCTTGCCAAGGACGCCAACGGCCAGGCTCTCGGCAACTGGCCCTGCCAGAAACCGCCCTGGGAAAGCCTTGTCGCAGTGAACGCTAATACGGGCGACATCGCCTGGTCCGTGCCGCTCGGTATTACCGAGGCTCTGCCCAAAGGAAAGCAGCTCACGGGCCGGCCCGGCGCCTTCGCCGGCCCCATAGCGACGGCGGGAAGCTTGGTTTTCATCGGCGCTACCGGTGATAACCGCTTCCGCGCCTTCGACTCCAAAACGGGCAAGGAGCTGTGGTCCACTAAGCTCGACTACACTGCCACCGCCGTGCCTATGACCTATCAGGGAAAAAACGGCAAGCAGTACGTGGCCATCATGGCCGCGGGCGGTGGCAAGGGCAGCGATCAGGCTCTGCTCGTGTTCGCCCTGCCCTAGCGCCGAGGCGCGGCGACCGGTCGTGCCTCAAGCCGCATGCGTGCCGGTGATCCAATGTAGTGGATGTCCCGGCCGTTCTCACTTCGCGGCACGCACGAGAATTGGGCCGACCACAGCCAGGAGCAACACGTAGGCCGCTGATAGCGGACCGATCCGAGGCTCCAGTGCCGCGCCCAGGCCCGCGATCACGATCGAAAACTCGGCGCGCGCCACCAGCGCCATTCCCGCTCGCAGGCGTCCCCGGTGATCCGCGCCCGCCCGGCGCGCCGCCCAATAGCCCGTCGCAATCTTCGTCAGCGCGGTCACGCCGGCGAGCATCAGCGCAGGCAGCAACACGTGCGCGAGCGCCGTCGGGTTGATCTCAAGCCCGAAAAAGAAGAAGAACGTCGCCGCGAAGAGATCGCGCAGCGGAGTAAGGAGCCGGTAACTTTGTTCGGCGATTGGCCCCGACGCTGCTATCCCCACTAGAAAGGCTCCAATCGCCGCCGAGACGTGAAGCCGCTCCGAAATTCCCGCCACCAGCAGCACGGCGCCAAATACGGTCAGCAAGATGATTTCGTCGGATTCGTGCGCAACCAGGTGGCTGAGCCGTTCTCCGTATCGCACGGCGACCAGTAGGACGACAGACACTGCGGCCACCGCCACCAGAACGGATAGAACCATGCGCCTCGGTTCTCCGCCCATCAGAAGGACCGCCACGACGGGCAGATAGACGGCCATCGCCAGGTCCTCAAGCACCAGAATCGATAGCACGGTTGGCGTCTCCGCGTGATCGAGCCTCCGCAGATCGGTCAGCACCTTGGCGGCGACTCCGGACGACGAGATGTAGGTGACTCCGCCCAACAGCACCGCCGCCAGTGGACCCCAGCCCATCAGCAGCCCGGCGATCAGGCCGGGCGGAAAGTTCAGCAGCAGGTCCGCCAACCCCGCCGGAATTCCCGTGTGCAGATTTTCCTTCAACTCTTCGCCGGTATAGGCCAGTCCCAACATGAACAGCAGCAAGAGCACGCCGATATCGGCGCCGATGTGGACGAACTCGCCGCTCATCGGAAGCGGCGAGAGCCCGCCGTTTCCGAAGGCCAGACCTGCAAGAAGGTAAAAAGGAATTGCCGAGAAGTTCCAGCGGCTCGCGATGCGGGACAGTACCGCCAGGCCGACCACAATGACGCCCAGCTCGATCAAGACTCCAGATGCGTCGTGAACAGTCGGGATCATCCGCCGCCCCAGTGAACTCCATTATCGAAGGTGGGATCGCCACGCCTCAGCGCGGCGACGTAAGTGCGACCGGTGGAGCTAGATCGGCTCCACCCCAACCCTACTGCAGCCCCGCTCTCGCCAGCATGGCCAAAAATTGCTTCCGTGTGCGCATGTCCATCGCTTCAGCCACCAGCTTGCCGTCGCGGTCGTAGACGTAGCTCTTTGGAATTCCGTCAACCTGGAAACGCTCGTGTATCTTGCTCCCGGGATCAAGCAGGATCGGATAGGTCACCTTGCGTTCGGCGACGAAGGGCGTTACCTTGCTCGGCTCTTCATCGGAGATCGCCAAGATGACGAAACCCTGCCCCTTGAACCGCTGATAAAGCGCCTCGAGAGCGGGAATCTCCCTGCGGCACGGCTGACACCATGTCGCCCAGAAGTTCACCAGCACCACTTTGCCGTGCAGATTCCTGAGCGTCCACGGCTTCCCTTGGAGATCGGTGAGCGTAAAGTCAATTTTCTGCCGCCGCTCGTCGTCCGCTCGCAGCATCGCCATCGCCGCTTGGAATTGGGGGTCGTCCACCGACGCCCGCACGTGCTCGTAGCGCACGAGGGATGCCAGCTCTACGTATGGCTCGGCTGGCCGTCCCTTCTCCTCGGGAACGGGCTGCTCTCGGGAACGGGCTGCTCGCGCAAGGCGTCCGCCAGCGTCGTCGCCACCTGCTGTAGCGTGTCTTGCCCGGAGTCCCCTTCGGTGGAACGGTTGGCGAGGTTGTGGGCAAGCTTTACCTTGTTCGCCGATGCCGGAAGCTGACGGATCTCGAGCGCGAGCTGCTTTGTGGTGCGCGCCCGCACGTCGTCCGGCAGATCGCGCAAACCATGGATCTTCTCCGCGATGGGTTTCTGGCGCGCGGACCAGGCTGGCTGCGTCGCCTGCGCACGCATCTCTCGCGGCTGATACACGATCGCAGCAGCCAGCCGCGAGAAGGCACGCGCCCGGAATGAAAACGAAAACCCTGGAACTTCTCGCGCCTTGCCGAAACCACCTCATGTCGCCAACTTACCATACTCCCGGCTTCGCGCATTTTTCGCTTGACAAGATTCCATATTTCTACAATCATAGAAACATGAATGCGAACTCTGCTGCCAAGACCAGTTCCAATCAAGTCACCCGCTATGCGGACATGCTCTCGGCCATGGGGACCGAGCCTCGCCTGCGCATCATGCAGCTTTTGCTCTCCGCGCATCCCGAGGGACTCGTCGTCGGGGAAATACAGGAGGAGCTCGACATCCCCAATTCGACTCTCTCCCACCATCTCGAAAAGCTCAAGAATGAAAGTCTCGTGAACGTTCGGCGCGAAAGCACCTTTTTGCGCTACACCGCCAACACCGAGGCCCTGCAGGAACTGCTCGGTTTCCTCTATTCCGAATGCTGCACACGCAACAAGGCTCTGAAACCTGAAGAGATCATTCAAATCTGTAAGTAGGAGGCATATACATGAGCAACCCTAATATCAAGGAAGTCGTAAAAGAAAAATACGGCCAGGCGGCCCTCCGCGTAAAGTCCGGCGGCAGTTCCTGCTGCGGGGCGAGTGCGTCCTCCGGCTGCGCTGATCCGATTACCTCCAATCTCTATGAGGCGCTGCAGGCCAGTGAGGTCCCCGAAGAAGCATTGCTGGCGTCGCTGGGCTGCGGCAACCCGACCGCGCTCGCGAAACTAAATCCCGGAGAAGTCGTCCTCGACCTCGGCTCCGGCGGCGGCATCGATGTTCTGCTCTCGGCCAAGCGCGTCGGGCCTGCCGGAAAGGCTTACGGCCTGGACATGACGGATGAAATGCTTGCCCTGGCAAATGAAAACAAGCGCAAAGCCGGGGCGGAGAACGTGGAATTCCTCCGAGGCGAAATCGAGCACATTCCCCTGCCCGACAACTCCGTCGACGTCATCATTTCAAATTGCGTCATCAACCTCTCTGCGGACAAGGACCAAGTGCTGCGCGAAGCATTTCGCGTTCTGAAACCGGGCGGCCGCTTCGCCGTTTCCGACGTGGTCACACGCGGCGAAATTTCTCCCGAAATTCGCAAGAGCGTGCTTCTCTGGATCGGATGCGTTGCGGGCGCGCTTGACGAAGGCGAATACCGCCGCAAACTCGACGATGCCGGCTTCGAGCAGATCGATGTCGAACCGACCCGCATCTACCGTGCCGCCGACGCACGCGAATTTCTGTCCTCAGCCGGAATCGAGGCCGATGCCATCGCGCCCCACGTGGACGGAAAGTTCATGAGCGCCTTTGTCCGCGCCGTGAAACCGGCCCGGCCTGCACAAGAAAGTTGCTGCGGTCCAACGTGCTGCTCGGCCGAATTGAAGCAGTGACGCGATGACGGCTATGCCAGGCCATTACAACGTTCTCTTCTTGTGCACCGGCAATTCCGCACGCTCCATCATGGCCGAGGCGATTCTCAACCAAAAGGGCAGGCCCACGTTCACTGCCTACAGCGCGGGGAGCCATCCCGCGGGGTTTGTGCACCCCGGGGCGCTGAGATTGCTTGAAAGTGGTCATTTGCCGATCGAGGGTTTGCGCAGCAAAAGTTGGGACGAATTCGCCAAGCCCGGCGCACCGAGGATGGATTTTGTCTTCACCGTTTGCGACAGCGCGGCGCGCGAAGTCTGCCCCGTGTGGCCCGGCCAGCCTTTTGTCTTCACCGTTTGCGACAGCGCGGCGCGCGAAGTCTGCCCCGTGTGGCCGGGCCAGCCCATGACTGCCCATTGGGGTGTCCCCGATCCGACACTGGTTGCGAGCACGGGCAAGGAGATCGAAAAAGCCTTCCGCGAAGCCTTCATGATTCTCGAGCGCCGCGTCAGCCTGTTTTTGTGCCTGCCGCTCTCCAGTCTCGACAGACTGGCAATCAAGAAAG